>Ga0255341_1000211_pt1 | contig 108562 bp, 118 predicted proteins | sample wastewater_treat_8_FD_192418 | JGI IMG/M metagenome (GOLD analysis project Ga0255341, IMG submission 192418) | Wastewater microbial communities from Lulu Island WWTP, Vancouver, Canada - plant12 | ecosystem: Engineered > WWTP > Wastewater > Unclassified | place: Canada: Vancouver, British... | reverse complement strand
ATCACAAGAAGAACTAATCAAACACTATGCAGTCATGTGGAGCCTACTTGCATTTGAAGTATGGTATAACATTTATATAGAGTCTGATGAAGTGAAGATGCCAAAGAAAAATATTGAATATTACATTTGTACTTGAGTGATTTAATGATACCTTTAATTAAACCTTATGTTGGAGAAGAGGAAATTGAAAAAATAAAGGAAGTTTTTAAGTCTGGTTATTTGACTGAGGGTGCATATACACGAGAATTTGAAGAAAAATTTGCTAAGTATATAGGGTGTAAATATGCAATAGCCGTTACTAACGCTACAAATGCTTTAGAGATGATACTACGATGTATCGAAGTAAAAAAAGAAGACGAAATTATTGTTCCAGATTTTACCCATCCTGCTACTGTTGATGCAGTATACCTTGCAGGGGCAAAATGTGTGCTCGTGGATGTAAGTAAAAAAAGCAGAAACGTAACTTATCAACACATTCAAGATGGAATATCTGACAAAACTAAAGCAATAATGCCTATTTCTGCTTGTGGTAACCCATTAGATATTGAAGTCTATGATTATAAGGACGAATACTACGTAATCGAAGATGCAGCCCCTTCAGCAGGTGCTGAAATTAATGGGAAAAAAGTAGGCAAATTTGCAGATGCAACTGTATTCAGTTTCCATCCGAGGAAGTTATTAACTACTGGGGAGGGGGGGATGATAACTACTGATAACGAGGAATTATATCAAAAAATTAAATCCTTTAAACAATTCGGTGAGAATAGGAAAGATTTAGGTAGATTCTCATTTGATACTCTCGGAACAAATTATAAAATGTCAAATATCCATGCTGCTATAGGTATCGTCCAACTTGAGAGGCTTGAAAAAATATTAAATGATAGAATTAAAAAAGCTGAATACTATAACAAGCTTTTTAAGGGTATTGATGAAATTGAAACTCCTTATAAAAAAGAAAATACCCGACACATATATCAAAGTTATACACTATATATAAAAAAAGAAGGTTTTAGGGATACTATGATTAAAAGATTGCTTGAAAAAGAAATACAGACACAGATAGGAACATACGCCCTTCATTTAGAAAAAGCCTTTGCCAGTGCGAAGATTGTAGGAACTTTGAATAATTCGACTGACCTTTATAATAACTTGTTGACATTGCCATTATACTATGAAATGACAAAGGACGATCAATATAGAGTCTTTGAAGAAATTACTCAACTACTCGAATAATCTACTCCAATTTCATTCCGTATTTTAATACATTTGTGACTGGCTCTTTTTCTAAACCTTCGTATTTGACTTCATAGATTTCTATGGCACCTTTTCCGCATGTTATTATTACGTGATCTTTTAAACATTGAACAATTAGCCCGGGTATTCCGTAATAATCATTAGGATATACTTTAGCACTTAGTATGTACAATTTTTTATGATCAGATCCAAAACAAAATGCTCCTGGATAGGGATTTGTTTGAGCACGAATAAAGTTATATATATCTTGATTGGATTGATTCCAATTTATTTTTCCATCTTCGGGTTTTCTTTGAGAGCAATAAGATGCGTTGCTATTGTTCTGCTTAATCTTTGATGCATTACCATCTAAAATTAGTAGATAATTCTCTTTGATTAGATCAATTGTAAGTTCTTCTGCCTTTGACAGAATTTCCTTTATAGTGTCCTCATCTCCTATACTAAATTTTTTTTGAGCTAATATATCTCCAGAATCCATCCCTTCATCGAAATAAAATAGCGTGACACCACTTTCTTTTTCACCATTAATAATCGACCAAACTAATGGTGCGCCTCCTCTGTATTTTGGTAATAAAGAAGCATGCACACCTAAGAATCCTCCTGGCACTATTTTAAGAAGATTGTTTTTAATAATCCAATACCATCCAACTACAATACAAATATCCGGCAATAGTTCTTCAATAACTCTTTTTAATTCAGAAGGTTTGTTCAGAACAAATAAATCAATGTTATTCTCTTGAGAATATAATTTGAAATCCGAAAGCTTTGTACGTGTATCACTTGAATCATTATATGTAACAATTCCTATTAAAGAATCTGGAGATATACTATGCATACATTTTAGAGTTTGAAGACCTATTTGTTTACTACCTATAAATAATACTTTTTTTTTCATAAAATAAAAAAATTAGTTTACTTATATTAATTTTTCTAATTATATGAATTTTACATTTGAATTAATAAGATGTTATAAATTTTATCTCGTCCATGATTTCATTTGCTTCTTTTATTTATTTTTAGCTTGGACATATATTTGATTAATTATATTATTTCAGTTTCTGATTTTAATTTACTTTGTTGCATAATTCTAAACAAACAGCATTTATCTCTAACTTGTTCCTTCATTACATGTATTGTTGTAGCTTGTCATATAAGATCTTTTGGTCGTATCTTTAACTATAAAAGTAAATTCGTTTCCTGAATACTGTTTAAGAATCAAAAGGATAAGAAGTTCCTATATTGAAAAACTTTTCATTAATAACATCATTTTATCTGTCATTAAATTATAGAATTTGTATGGAACTTACTTTTTAAAATTGAATTATGTAATAAAGCATATTAAGACATAATTTTTAAATAACTTAAAAATAAATACCATACTGGTTGTGAATAGATGTATAGTGTGTTAAACATTAAAGATTCTACAATAAGACCGCTACCTTTCCCTTATTGCGGTGCTTTATCCATATCAAATGATTGCGAGTTTATGAGCTATGATTTTTTTGAGAAGTTTATGGAATTTTTAAATACCTCAAATGAAACTAGATTTGGTAAAGGAGTAGAGCTAGAGGTCACTTCAAGTTTGTTTTTCTATTCAGAAGACCCTTATTCGTTATCATATTTTTCCAGTTTAAATTCAAATTCAAAAAAGAATGAATATTCTTCACGTATTGATGAATATTTAACTTCCAAATGGATTGATACTATTCACAGCTATGGGAATTTCGATGGAAAAGGAGGATTTACCCGTGAACATGCAATATCTTGTTTTAAAGTACTAAAAAAATTGAATATAAAAATTGAAATATTCACAAATCATGGAGACAATTTCAATTACCAAAACATAGGTAAAGATGCAACTTATCACAGAGGAGATATTAAAGATGACGTCGCTTATCATGTAGACCTATTAAAAGAAAACGGAGTTCAATACGTATGGACGGATTCTATGATTACCCAAAAAAATAACTCAAGAAAACCGATATTTTGGAATAAGAAAGTTAATCTACTGTTTCAATGTATCTTAAGAGATGGGAATATTTTTAAAGGATTTAATAGATTTCGTTCTACAGGTGTTGTAGCACCTAATATATCCTCTTTGAATTACCAACTCAATCAAATTAATTGGAAAAAGTTCTATTCTGATAATGGAATAATTATTATATACCAGCACTTAGGAGTGTTAACTAAATCCATGGGAGAAATTCAAATTTCAACTATAGAGAATATTTTGAAAAGGAAAAAATTATTTTTACTTCCTTTTTATTTCATGAAAAAAGAAAATCAAGAAGGAAGACTGTGGGTTCCGGGATTGAGAAGGATTTTGAGATATGTAGATATGGTAGAGAGTATAACAATAGTAAGAAATGAAAAAAATAGAGAATATGAGATTATCCACACTCCAGATATATATATTGAAAATCCTCAAGATTATTTTCAAGGATTAACTATATACATTAACCCAAATAATAAAATAACTCTTAGGTATAAAGATAAATTTCTGGCATTTGTAAAGAATGGACCTGATGAAAATGGACTTTATTCAATTAGTATTCCAATGAAACAATTGGGGGATGTTTGGAAATGAACGAATTAATGCAAAAACTATATGAAGCAGGATGGAAATTTCCAGAAGAAATAATATCTAATATCTCTGAATACGATAAGAATTTTATTTTAATGGAATTTACTGGAAAAAGAACCTACGATTACTATATTAAAAGATTGGATCTCCTGGGATTTAATGGCATGAACTATGTTTTAGATGCAGCATGTGGTATGGGCCAATGGAGTTTGGCATTAGCTAAAAACAATAAATTCGTTGAAGGAATAGATATTAATCTAAATAGGATAACTATGGCTCAAATTTTATCCAAGGAAAATAATATAGTTAACTGTAGATTTATTAATGATTCAATTGAAAAGCTACCTTACGATTCAGAAGTTTTCGATGGAATTTTTTGTTATGGTTCTTTTATGTTTGTAAATATGCCAAAAACACTCTTAGAATTTAATAGAGTTCTTAAGAAGAACGGTAAATTATACTTAAATGCTAATTCTTATGGTTGGTATTTGCATCTTCTACTGGATTTAGGACTTAAAAAAGGCAATTTAAACCTTATTAATTCGGCCATCAAAATTTTATTAAGAACTATAATTGGAAGAAATAACAATATAATTGTTAGGAAAAATTGGTTAAAAAATATCATTGAGAATGCTGGTTTTGAAATCAATTCAATTGATGTGGAGGGAATGATTAATAATCATGGCTATTTTGTTGAATCTGCGTATCCTTCCCATTTTTATGGTATGAAATCTATTCTTGAAGTTCTTGCAATTAAGAGGTGATATGTTGAGAATAGGATTATATGGGGGTATAGCAAATAATATGTATATTTTTTCTAAATCTTTGATTAATCATAAAATTGATACAATTTTTATTAGAGATAGAACTGATAGATACCCTTTTAGCCAACCTGTTTGGGAAGATTGTAAATTTACTTTAAATTACGGAGATTTAGAAAAAGCTTCTAGATGGTCTTGGGACAAATGGAATCAAAAAGAAAATGAATTGAATTGGAAGCAACCAAGTTATATATTTGATCCTCTTATAAAAAATATAAATAATAGTGTTAGATTGTCAAACAATAACTTATATAATATTATTTTTAATTATTTACTTAAGAAAAATAGACTTTGGAATCCTATTATTAATAAGATTAGAGAATGTGATCTTGTTATAGTATGTGGGATAGAAGGAGCAATTATTGCATCAATTTCTAATATTCCATATATTATTTGGCCACATGGAGGAGATATACGAACAGCTTCAGGCTTTCACCGACCTGCCGGTAATATAAAAAATTACATCCGCCATTATTTTTTTTCATATTTACCATTAAAAAAAGCTTATAATAATGCCCTGTTTATTGGCAGCCATGATCCTACGGGGGTTGGGTGTACAGTAGGGCGAACTATAGATAGTTTTCCAAATACAAAATTCTTAAAACTTCCAATTCCTTTAAAATCTGAGTCAAGGTTAAAAAGGGAAAAACGCCGTATGCTGCTTAACAAAATAATTTCGGATATAGACATATCTATTCCTGAAGCAAAAATAATTGGATTTATACCTTCAAGAATTGATTTTTACTGGAAGGGGCATGATATTCTTTTTGAATCATTAAACTCTTTATCCAATCAAAAAGATATACATTTAATTGCTTCAGGATGGGGTAAGGATTATCTAACTGCAAAAAATATGCTGATTAATAATTCAGTTACTTTTTTACCATGTGCACTTTCTAAGCAAATAGTATACAATCTATATAAGGCTAGTGATTTTGTCATCGATCAATTTGTAATGGGGACCTATGGAACGTCTGCAGTGGAAGCAATGAGTTTTGGAGCTCCAGTTCTTATGTGGATTAATAATACATTTTTTCAAAATCTAAACTGGGAGCCTCCTCCAGTAATTAATGCAAAGACTAAAGAAGAGGTATTGGATAAACTAAATAAGATAATCTCTGGAGAAGTTGATTTGGAGATTGAAGGTCAAAGGTGTCTTGACTGGGTGAACAGAATACATGATGAAAAAAAAGTTATCTCAAATTTATTTTCAGATTTAGATTCAATATTAAACTGACGGTATTTTTATGAAATTTGGAAAAAATATTCTTATTTATGCAACTGCAGATTTATTAGGGCGGGGAATCGGATTTATTACCTCTCCATTTACTACAAGACTACTGACACCCGAGCAATATGGTGTAGTTCCATTATTAATGGCAGTCTGGACAACAATATCTTTGATTCAATATGGAGGAATGGACTGGTCTTACCCATTTTTTAGATCCCAAAAATCAGACGAACTATCTAAAAAAGAAATAATGATTACTTCAACTTACATTGCCACATTTTCTTTATTGCTCGTTTGGGCTGCATTTGCAATATTTGGATTGTTTTTTCCTTGGCTTCAAAATTATGCCAATGTCAAGCGAATTGAATTATTGCTTTTTCTTTTAGGATTGATACCGTCTGCCTTAACAGGATGGTATCTTTTTATTTTAAGATATTCACATCATGCATCTTCTTATGCTCGAATTACCATACTTGGAAAATTTGCTGGTGCTGTAGTAGCTATACCTCTTATGATAATTTGTGCTCAAGAAAATCGACTTACTGTTTGGCTTATATGTACCGGATTTGTAAGTGCTTTAGCAATTATTTTGTCTATAAATGAATTTAGAAAATATGATATATGGCCATATCTTTTCGATAAATTTAATGTTAAATTAGGGAAAAAAATGGCAAGATATGGGCTAATACTCGTTCCAGGGGGAATGGTATATGCCACTTCAACAGTTATTGGAAGATTATTAGTTGGGATTTATCAAGGAACAAGCGGAGTTGCTTTACTAGCTTTATCCCTTTCAATTGGTTCAATAATCCTAATGACAAAAAATTGGTTTGCTTTAGTGTGGGATCCTTATTTAGTTGAATGGATATCAACTAAAATGCCAGACATATATACCCCAAAGCTTCAAAAAGCACTATTTGGACTTAGTTTATTCTTTTTCCCAATGGCATGTCTTTCAATTTTATGGAGCGATCTAGTAATTAGTATTATTTATCCTCCGTATTATACTGAAGTAGCTTCGTTAGTTCCATATTTGATTTTGACAGGGGCAATATCAATATTATCTTTAGTAGCAGTTGCCACTGCGATGATAGCTAATAATCCTAGATTTCATCTACCTATTTATTCCTTGGCCCTACTAGTCAATTTTTTAATTAGCTTTATGCTAATACCAAGAATTGGGGTAATCGGGGCTATATTTGGAAATCTTTTTTCTGAAGTTTTTATTTTACTCTCTTGGATAATATTGGGAAGAATCATCCTAAAAAATCTTTGTATAAATTGGATACCGCCGCTTGTGTTTTCATTGATATCAATAATTTTTATTTCATTATATAGGCCAGGATTATTCTTGGAAAATAACATTATGATTGAGAGATTGATAATAACAGCAATAGTTATATTTATTATTTTGACTATCTCTTATAAATATAAAATTTTAAAAGATATAAAGAAAGTATTCTTTTAGAGGAATAGTATGGATTTTATAGCCAATAATAATAAAATTTTCTTCATCTTTAATGCAGAAAAAGATAAAAATAATCTATTAAAAGAGTACCTAAATAAAAATGGCTTTCGGTATATATCACTTGATCATAATTTTAATTTAAAATTTCAAAAAAAATGGAATAGAATATTAAAAATTGCGGATGAAGCTTATATAATTAATTATCCAATAGTGGATAGCTTTGACTTAAATACAATTATATTCTTTATGGAATCAATTCATGATAAAGGTGGAAGTTGGTTTTACTCTCCTCTGCCAAATGAATTTACCAAAGTAAATGATTTTTCGTTAATTGGAATGAAACCGCCTTTAAAATTGTCATATAAAAACAACTTTAATAGATTATATTTCTTAAAAAATTCTATATTATTAAAGTTCTTACCTAACATCCTACGTAATTATCTAAAGGCCTATTTGGCCAAATACAAATTAAAAAAACAATATCATAATGAGTATAAAACTGAAAATGAAATTAACAAGAAAAATGATTACTTTGTTATTCCCACATCATTAAACAAATATGCCATTCCGTGGAACGTGTGGTGTCCCCCAGAAAATATTATTGAGCATGATATTATTGAAAGAATATCCTATTTTTTTCCATATCCCAAAAGTATTCACGTAACTCTGCTTAACAAATGTAACTTGAGGTGCATAATGTGCCCATATCATTCTCCTTTGTATACGCCCCACCATAAATCAAATTATTTTAATAATCTAAAAAAAATGGAGGATAAAACTTTCAATAAAATTATTGATTATGCATCTAAACACAAAATATCCTTACAGTTAGGGCAAATAGAAGAAGCACTTTTACACGAAAATGTTTTTGATTTTATTCATATGGCAAAAAAGAAAGGCGTTCCTTTTATCCACATTACAACAAACGGTACTTTGCTTGATGATGAGAGAATATTAAAACTGGCCAATTCTGGTGTTGACTCAGTTATGTTTAGTGTCGACGCAGCTACAGAAGATACGTATAAGAAAATCCGTGGAAGTGAATTATCAATTGTTGAAAACAATATTAAAAACTTTTTACCTCTTGCAAAAAAGAATAATATTAAAGTTTATGTATCATTTATAATGCAGGATATGGCGAAGAGAGAGAAAGAACTGTTTTATGATAAATGGAGAAATATTGGTGTAGATAGTATTACTTTTTATGTTCTCACTGAACATGACAAAAAAACTGGTGAAATGATCCGAAATATTGAGCTTTATGATAAAGGAAAAAGGTATCCATGTGCTTCACCATGGATTCAAGCAGTTGTTTTTCCCGAAGGAGAAGTATCTATATGCTGTAAAGCTTTAACAGATGTTGGGTGGAAAGGGGTAATATCTCTAGGAAATCTAAATAATGAGTCTTTTGAAGAAATATGGATTGGGAAGAACTATCAAAATTTGAGAAAAGAATTATTAGAAGGGAAGTTTAGTCAATACCAATTGTGTATTCAATGCCCAATTTGGTCAGCTACAACCTATAAAACAGAATATAATGAGAATTATATAAGAACATTTAATGAGACAATGGAAACAATTACATTCATTTGAGGATAGAAAAGATGATACTATTAAAAAAAATAAAGAGAAAAATTATTAATCCAAAAAAATTTGTTGAGTATAAAAAAACAGATGTTATTGCATATCGTTGCATAGCTAATGAATTAGAAAGATGTAAATCTTCAAATTTAGATAAAACTATTGTTCCAAAGAAGTTACCTAATGAACTTTTTATATCAAAAGGTATTTATTCGATTGAAGACAAACTATTTAATCTTCAAAAAGAGGGCCTTTATCGTTTTTATGCATTAGATAGGATTAATGAGCAAAGGATTATTCCACCAAAAGAAATTGTTAAAGTTTTAGGCACCATAAGCTGGCTTTGGTCTTATGGTAATATTGATGAATCTTTAGATATTAATAAATTACTTAGTATTGCCTTAAATAAAAAATTATGTTTAGGATGCTCAAAACTTTCATTTTTTTGTTGTAGTATATTAACTAAGTTAGGTTATAGTTCAAGAGTCGTTGCATGTTACTCTGCAGACGAATGGGATAATTTTGATGACGGCCATACTCTGATTGAAGTTTGTGATGAATCTGGAAAATGGATACTGTACGATCCCAGCTTTAAATGTGTATTCAAAAAAAATAACAAATTATTGTCTTTATTAGAATTATTACACTGTATAAGAACAGGAACTGAGTATCAAATACAAACTTTTGGAGGAGGAGAAAAACTAGGGGTGTTTAAGTCTAACAATTACGATTACAATTTTTGGATTGAGGAGAGAATGTTCTCAGAGAAAAAATTGGTAGAATGGTATAATCACATATTATGGATCCCTTTAATTTATGAATCAAATAAATTTTACTTTACGGGAAATAATGAAATTAAAGAAAAAATTATAAATCTTAGCAATAGTTTTATACATATGAATATACGTGATTTCATTGATAAATTCTACCTTAATTATCCTATTGAATTATCTAAATTAAATTATTTATACGACTAGGTAATACTATGCCAATAATAATCAAGATAATAAAATTCATTGTTGATTTATTTTTTCTCCCTTTTGTTATAATATTTTCATTTATTGCCAGATTTAAAAATAAATCAATTGACATTGGACTTGGGCCAGAACCTCTGATTAATAATATCTTCCATAAAAAAGCCTTGAAACTATATGGGTATTCTGCTGAAACTTTTGTTAACTCTGTTTATTACATTACTGATGATTTTGATATTAGGGCGGACTTAATATTTAAAGGCTTATTTAAGGCGATTATTAATCATTACCTTTTTTTATATTCAATATTTAAGTATAAATGTATCTATATTTATTTTAATGGAGGGCCTCTTGGATTTACATCTTTTCTTTGGAAAATAGAACCATTTCTCTACAAAATAGCAAAGGTCAAAACGGTTGTAATGCCTTATGGGGGGGACGTTCAGGAAATGTCAAGGTCACATAATCTTTTATTTAAACATGTCATGTCCAAAGATTATCCAAGACATAAATTCAGACGAAAGTTAATTGAGAAAAAGATTGATCTTTGGTCAAGATATGCAACTCATATTATAGGGGGGTGTGAATGGGTAGATTATATGTATTATTGGGATACTTTAATGCTAGCTCATTTTTCAATTGACACTAATGAGTGGAAGATGGAATCTAATTATGTTATTCCAAATAAATATACAAAAGAACGACCATTAAGAGTTCTACATGCCCCTAATCATAAAGAGATTAAAGGAACTAAATACTTCATTCGAGCGATAGATGAATTAAAGGCAGAAGGATATCCTATAGAATTAATCTTAGTTGAAAAAATACCAAATTATCAGATAAAAGAGATAATGAAAGAAGTGGACGTAATAGCCGATCAACTAATAGTTGGCTGGTATGCAATGTTCGCGATAGAATCAATGTCGATGGGAAAGTTGGTATTATGTTACATTAGAGAAGATCTTGAAGAATTTTATACTGCATCTGGTCTTCTTGAAAAAAATGAACTCCCTTTAATAAAATGTTCACCTTTAAATATAAAAGAAGTTTTGACTAGAATATTGGATAATGCTGAAGAATTAAGAATATATGAAAATAAATCTAAAAATTATGTTGCTAAACATCACTCGATTCAAAGCGTTGGATTAGTATTTGATTATATTAATACAAGTATTGGAATTAAAAAATCTTCAAAAGAAAATGAAATAATGAGGAATTAAATGAATATATTATTAACAGGGGGCACAGGATTTGTCGGTAGAAATTTAACTAAATCTATTTCTAAGGAACATTCTGTTTTTTGTATTACAAGAAAAACTAACGTTAGTTTAGAAAGTTGTAATTTAATTCTACAAGACTTGTCTAAACCTTTAGATTATTCTAAATTACCAGTTAACATAGATACTATTATACACCTTGCCCAGTCCCCCAATTACAAGCAGTTCCCAGAAAAAGCATTGGATATTTACCGTACTAATTGTGATTCTACAGTAAATTTACTGGACTATGGGAGAATTATAGGAATAAAAAATTTTATTTATGCATCTTCCGGAAGTTTATACCTTCCTAGTAAAAATCCATTCTCTGAGAACAATGTTGTTAATCCTATAGATTTTTATAATCTATCAAAAAATATTTCTGAACAATTAGTTAATTCATACTCGAATTATTTTGATACAACTATTTTAAGATTCTTTTTTGTTTATGGACCTAATCAAAAAAATAAGCTTATCCCAAACCTGATAGACTCTATAAAAGAAGGAAAGACAATATATCTTAATTCAAAGGAAGGCATGAAATTCACTCCGACATATATCGACGACGCGGTAGCAGCCATTGAAAAGAGCATATCGCTACGGGGCAATAATACACTTAATATTTCCGGAAATGAAACAATCTCAATAAGAAAAATTTCAGAAACTATAGGAAAATTATTGGGCAGAGAGCCTATATTTGAATATAAAGAGGGTAAAGAAGTTAATTATATAGCAGACAACTCCTTGATGAAATCCTTGTTACAGATTAATGAAACAACTTCAGTGGAAGATGGATTAAGGAAAACAATCGGGTATTGAAAATGCGTGTGTTACACTGCCCAACTGTTGTTGGGGGAAACGCTTGGGCTCTATCAAGAGCAGAAAGGAAACTTGGCATAGAAAGCGACTTAGTAATATTCAAGTCAAACTGGTTAAATTACAAGTACGATAAAAATCTTCATCTTGAAAAATATTACTTGCCCCATAACATAATAAAATTATTATTATTCTTCCGAAATGCGATAAATCATTACGACGTATTTCATTTTAACTTCGGTAGATCCATCATAGACTACCCTTATCTCCTAGATTATTTTGATTTACCCATACTCAAAAGAAAAAATAAAAAAATTATTATGACCTTCCAAGGGTGTGATGCTAGAGTCAAGACTTACTGCAAAGATAGCTTTGATATTTCGGCATGTATTGAATGTGAAAACTCATGGTGTGGTCCAAAAGATGATAAGAAAGTAAATAGGCTAAAAAAAGCTGAATCCCTAACTGATCAGATATTTGTTCTAAATCCTGATTTAATGTATCACTTTTCCAATCCCAAATTAATGCTTTATTCTTCTGTAGATTTAGATGAATGGAAATCTGTTAAATCTGCACCAAACAAAAAAATCAAAATCCTCCATGCTCCCTCAAATAGATCTATCAAAGGAACTAAATATGTGATAGATGTCTGTAACAGTCTAAATAGAGAAGGTTTTGAAAATGAACTTGTATTATTAGAGAATATACCCCATGATCAGGTAAAAGATTACTATCTAAAGTCAGATATTGTGATAGATCAGCTTTTATGTGGGTGGTATGGTGGTTTTGCTGTAGAAGCTATGGCAATGGAAAAACCTGTAATCAGCTATCTAAGAAAAGATGACTTAGATAAATTTGTCCCGTTTAAAGATGAAATACCGATCATCAATTCAACAAAGGATTCCCTTTATGATAATCTTATACCCTTAATTGAAAAAGAATCATTGAGAAGAAAAAAAGGTAAGGAAGGTCGAAGATACGTTGAAAAGTATCACGATCCAAATAAAATAGCGAAAAATCTAATAGACAATTACTATTCCTAATATTAGAAAACTCCGCCTTCATTAAGTCCATTAACATTTAATTCTTTATAAATCTCATTAACCTAAATCAATTTTCTGCAAACAAAACTACGGTAGACAATTCGGCATAAAATAATTCAATGATTGAAGGATATCCTATTTGTTCTTTACTTTTTGTTTGAAATTTTCCATTTTAGTCACTTTAGATTCTTCAGATTCTCTCCTTCAATGAATATCTTATACCATAGCACAAGCATTATTATGTTCCATAAATAATTGTAATACAATCTTAATTTTGGATTTGGTTTTGATTTTAGTATTTTAGAAATTAGCTTTTTGTTGATCCCAATATCCTCCAGTATCTTTTCATCAAAAATACCTTCAGCGTAATCTTTCAAATCTTTTTTGAACTGATAGTAAGGATTTACTGCAAATCCCCACTTTGGTTTAGAAAAGACTTCTTTTGGCAGCGTATCCTTCATGGCAAGTCTAAAAACATATTTAGTAATGCCATTTTGTAGTTTATATTCTGCCGGCATTGAAAATGCCAACTCAATTAATCGCTTGTCAAGAAGCGGCGCTCTAGCTTCTAGAGAATTTGCCATTCCCATTCTATCCTCAATATGTAGAAGATGATAAGGCAGCTTAGTTTCAAACTCAGCATAGAGCTTCTGATTTATTATATTTAGATTGTCTAGAAAGTAGGGTGAGAATATCTTCTCAACATCATGGACTTTACTAAACATTTTTTCATTGTAGAAATACTCTTTAGTTCTATCTGTTATATTTAGGGCACCTCTCAAGAGTAGGTAGTACCTTGTGATATCCTTAAGTTGAGATACAGCATTTACTCTTCTGAAAAATTCATGATAGTTAAGCCCCAGTTTAAATGGTACGCTATTTATTAAATTAAAAATACCTTTGGATGAAACAAACTTAGGCATATATTTTCCGTAAACAAGGTTCTTTGCCATATATATATCCCTGTCATAGCCTGCAAAGAGCTCATCGCCCCCCATACCTGATAAAATCACCTTGACATGCTTTCTAGCCTCTTTAGATACAAGATAGCTCTGAAGCATCCCTATCGAAGGCTGCTCTGAGTGATACACTGCAAGGGGCATCACTTTCAGTAAATCATTTTCAACCATTATCTCGTGATGATCAGTTCCGAAATAATCGCTAACTAGCCTTGCAGAGTCAAGCTCGTCTGTAGGCTCTCCAAATCCTAAGGTATAAGTTTTAATCTTTTGGAATTTGGATGCCACCCCAACTACTGAACTTGAATCAATACCTCCAGAAAGAAATATCCCCACAGGGACATCTGCCATTGTGAGCCTTCTTCTGACTGCATCTTTAAAGAGCTCCTGAATCTGCTTCACATAATAATCAATGGAATTATTGGACTCTGTTACCTCTAGCTTCCAATACCTATTGATAGAGATTTCTCCATTTTCATAGATTAATGTGTGTCCAGGCAAAAGCTTTTTTATATTTTTGAAAAGGGTTCGATCATGCGGTATAAACTGGAGGTTAAGGAGATAATTGAGTGAAACACCATCGAGTTCAACCTTTATTTTTTTATAGTTCAGTAAAGATTTAATCTCAGATGAAAATAATAAAATCCCATTATTAAAATAATAATGCAGCGGTTTCTTGCCAGCTGGATCAATAGAGAGCATGGCCTTTTTTTTAACTGAATCCCATATCACAAATGAGAACATCCCCAACAGTTTTTTTGGAAAATTTTCGTCGTACTCCTCATATAGATGTACCAAAACTTCCGTATCACTATTAGAGTAGAAGATATGCCCACTTTTTTCTAACTCTTCCTTTAATTCAGGGAAATTGTATATCGCACCATTAAAAACGACCCATACAGTTTCATCTTCGTTATGTATGGGTTGATGTCCGCCATCAATGTCTATAATCGAAAGCCTTCGATTTCCCAAGGATGCCCTATTATCGGTATAGCTTCCATGATCGTCAGGCCCTCTGTGGTATAGAGAATCGAGCATTTTATTTAGCAGCTCTTTATCCTCAAATCCGAAAAATCCAGCAATGCCACACATTAGAATTCAAAGATAGTAATATAAATAAAATTTAAAAGAATATCCATTAGAATATCAACATAAGAATAAGACTAATATTATGTATAAAATGATATACGGGGGCAAACCATTTGGCTAAGATTCTAATTGACATTGGTCATCCAGCACATGTTCATTTCTTTAAGAACTTCATATGGGAAATGGAAAAAAGAGGCCACAAAGTCCTAATCACTGCAAGAAGAAAAGAAAGTGCATTTGAATTATTAAATTATTACGGATTTGAGTTCATAGATCTTGGCCTCAATAAAAAAGGCTTGTTTAACAAGGCTTTAGGGATGTTATCAAATGATTTAAAGCTATTAAAAATATCTAAAAAATTTAAGCCAGATGTCCTAACAGGAATCGGAAGCCCATATATAGCCCAAGTATCAAAACTCTTGAAGTCAAAATCAGTCCTTTTCACAGATACTGAACATGCTTCTTTGATAAACAAGCTTTCTGTACCTTTTTCTGATTATGTATTGACCCCTTTATGCTTCTTAAAGGATTTTGGAGAAAAGCATGTTAGATATAATGGATACCATGAGCTTGCTTATTTACACCCCAACTTGTTTAAGGAAGAAAAGGGGGTTTTGAAGGAATTAGGTATCAAAAAAAATGAGAAGTATTTTCTCTTAAGGTCTGTTTCTTGGCAGGCGAGCCATGATGTGGGGCACAAAGGGATAAGTAAAAAGGAAATGGAAAAGATAATTAAATTATTAGAAGGGTATGGAAAAGTATTTTTAAGCTCTGAGTATGATGATACGGCATTTAAGGAATATACAATTAAAATACATCCTGCAAAAATCCACACTCTGATGGCTCATTCTTCACTATATTTTGGAGAGGGGGCAACTATGGCTTCAGAATCAGCAATTTTGGGGATTCCAAGCTTTTATATTTCCCCGCTTCTTGGAACGATGGGAAACTTTGAAGAGTTAGAAAAAGACTTTGAATTGCTGTTTTCTTTTAGGACGGTGAATGAGTCATTGGATAAGATAAAAGAGATTTTGGAAAGCAATTCGAAAAAGGAGTGGACTAAAAAAAGGGATAAGATGTTAGATGAAAAAACTGATGTCACGTCATTTATGATAAAATTCTTTGAGAGGAATCTAGTTTAACTAGAAGTAAATACTTTTAAATATAATTAAAAAACTATAAACAGTAGAAAAGAGGTGCAAAAACTATGGATAAAAAATTAATTATTATGAGTGTTTTTATTATACTAGGTATAGTCGGAATAGCGCTATTTCAGACAAATGTTATGTCAAGTGGATTTATGGCAGGGTTTGGATATGTGCTTGCAATAATGAGTGTTATTGTTGGGATTATTATAGGGATGATTTTAAAATAAAAGTGATTAAAGGCATCCAACGCCCTTGTATACAAATCCCTTCTTAGAGAGATCCTCCTTTTTAAAAATCCTTCTGCCATCAATAACTAAAGGAGTATTCATCAGTTTTTTTGCTCTATCTACATCCAAATCCCTAAATATGTTGTGTGATGTCATTATAACAAAGGCATCTGCACCTTCTAGTGATTCATAGATATCCTTGGTATAAGAGACCCCAAATGACCTGATATATTTTTCATCAACATAAGGGTCAACAACAGTCACGATCGCCCCACGTTTAACAAGTTCTGTTACAAAATACTCTGCAGGGGTTTCTCTAACATCCCCAACATTCTCCTTGTAAGAAAATCCCAAAACAGCTATCTTTGAGTTCTTGACTGAGCGCTCCATGTCATTTAACGCATCCCTTAAAATCTCAAAGATGTGGTATGGCATGTAATCGTTAATTTCTCTGCCCGCAGTAATAACTTTAGAGTGGTATCCAAACTCCCTTGCCTTCGAAACTAGGTAATAAGGGTCAACAGGCAGGCAATGCCCACCGACTCCAGCCCCAGGGTAGTATACATTAAAGTTCCATTTAGTGCTTGCAGCTTTAATTACTTCAATTACGTCAATTCCCATCCTCTCAAAAATCAGGGCAAGCTCATTCATCAGTGCAATGTTCAAATCCCTTTGAATATTCTCAATCACTTTTGCAGCCTCTGCAGTCTTGATATCGCTTACAGTATCTATCTTTGCCTTAATGACGTATGAGTAGACATCCTTTGTAACTTCTGCCCATTCTCTTGTTATCCCGCCAACTACCCTGTTCACATTGTCTATTGTGTGTTTAGTGTCCCCCGGATTATACCTCTCTGGACAGTAGGCAAGCCCAAAATCAACACCGGCTTTAAGGCCAGAAGATTCCAAAATTGGCTTCACAATATCATCTGTTACGCCAGGGTACACTGTGGATTCCAAAACAATTAGCTGTCCTTTTTTAATTGATTTTGAGATGTCCTCTGCAGCAGAAATAACATGTGACAGATCTGGCTCCTTGTCCTTTGTTATTGGAGTTGGAACTATAATAAAGACAATGTCGCTGTTACTTACCGCTTCAAACGTATCATTTGTGCAGTGGAATTTGTCTTGATCTATTACACGCTTTATCCGCTCATCAAGCCCCAATTCATGCAGATGGGATACGCCTTTGTTTAATCCATTGACTATCCTTACAAGCTTGTCAACACCATACACCTTAAATCCCTTCTCAGCAAAATACACGGCTGTCGGTAGACCAACGTACCCCAATCCAATTACAGAAATAACAGCTGACTTGTTTTTGATCCTCTGCTTTAAGTTTTCCATATACGTCCACTCATTAAATGGTATAAAAAATTAATATATAAATTATGTTTTTAGAAATTAGGGATTTTCGGCATGCTCCTTTTATGCTCGTTCTTTTTAATCAGCTCTTCGATCTTTGTTTTGACGTCTTTGCTTACTTTTTTCCCCTCTAGGTAGTCGTCAATCTCATGATAGGTAATGCCAAGCTCTCCTTCATCTGTCTGGCCTCTCCAAAGGCCTGCTGAAGGCGGCTTTTCAATTATCCCTTCAGGTATGTCAAGAGATCTTGCAAGGGAATACACCTCTCTTTTGGTAAGATTCCCAAGCGGCATGAGGTCGCAACCCCCATCCCCAAATTTTGTGAAATAGCCAAGCGTTATCTCACTTTTGTTTCCTGCCCCAATTACAAAGTAGTTAAGATTGTTGGCATAAAAATAAAGGACTATCATCCGTAATCTTGGCTTGATATTGGAAAGAGAGATATCCCTATCATCCCTCATCTCGCCAAGTTCATCAAGCATTGTATTGTAAGTATGGTCCATGTTCACAGAAACATAATTTAGCTTAATCCCCTTTGCAATCGACTTTGCATCATTTATGTCAGCCTTACTACTAAAGCACGGGATGTTAATGCCAAGAGAACTATCAGGGAATGCGTTCTTACAAATATAAGCTGTAACAGCAGAATCAATGCCACCACTTAATCCAAAAACAACGCCATTTCCCCCTCCTGAGGTCACTTCATCCCGCACCCAGTCGGATAGTTTTGTAAAAATTGAGTTAGTCAAATTTAACCTCCATATCCTCTTTTATGATGTTTAGAACTATTGATGTCGAAACACTCTCAACGTAGTCAATTGATTGAATCCAGTTGATGAATTTTTCTAAGTGCAATGGGCTTTTAAATCTCCCTATGACTATCGCATCGTGACTTCCAGTCACATCATAGACAGCGACTACGTTTTTTTCAAGCTTTATCTTGTCCTCAACTTCCTTAAGCTCTCCCTTAGATATAATAAGGTGGATGATCGCTGTAAAGTCATAGCCGCATTTCTCCGGGTCAAGGACAGTGGCATACTTTTTTATTATCCCGTTATCCTCCATAGCTTTAACCCTTTGAGAAATCGTAGTAATAGAGTGGCCAAGTCTCCTCGCTATCTCAGAAAAGCTCGTTCTTGCGTCCTGATTTAGAATCTTTAATATATTTACATCAAGACTATCCATGTGTATTGAATAGCCTTAAATTGTTAATAAATCTTTTGATTTTCATGAAGAAAATATTTATTTTGAAAGCGTCAAAAGCTAAAACTTCAAAGGATTTCCTATTAAATGATATGCCAGGGGATGGCGGTAGGATGGATATTGTTGCAAGGTGTGTAAACTCTTCATTCTTTTTATCTCATGGGCTTAGGAATGATACTGAGTTCATTGTGACGTTTGAAGGTGAGCCAAATCCGCCAGTTACATTACGATTTAAAGGGGACAGGCTAAAGTATATGGGCCCAGATGAGCGGTGCATTGGAGGGCTCATAAAAAAGGCCTTAGAAAACGTGACAGAGGAAGAAAAAGAGTCCACGCCAGGGATATTTGTATCAAAGAAAGGCTTTTCAGACATATTAAAAGAAGCTGATTCGGACATAGTATACCTTCATGAAGACGGAGAGGATATCCAAACCCAAACATTCTCTTCTGATAAGGTGTATTTTGTTTTGGGGGACCACCTTGGCCTGTCTGAAGAGGATGAGTCGCTATTGGAAAATGCAAAGCGAATTTCGATATCACCCATGGTATTGCATGCCGACCACTGTATAATAATAGTACATAACGTTCTTGATAGGAAAAACTTATAAATAGAAAAAATCAATTATCACTGATGGCAGACGATAACATAGGAAACATACTAAAATCATCGCTTTGGATGGTGCTACTGACTATTCTAATGATATGGGCACCTATCGTCGGACCAATTGTCTCAGGGATCGTCGGAGGAAAGAGGTCCAGAGGCGTTAAAAACGCTATCGCAGCTTTTTCCCTTTGCGCCCTGATAGTCTTCATAATACTTCTTGTTATATCCTTCATTATAGGGGATTTTCTTGAGCCCGGCATTGTCATGAGGATCCCTTTCAAAGTTCCATCAGGAACAAAGCTCTATATGCTGATATCAGCCCTCTTCTATATCTATCCTTTATTCATAGGTGCAATAATTGGAAGCGCTGTTATCGATGAACTTAAGTTTCCAAGCTTTGAAAGAGAAAAGGCAAAGCCTAGGGAAAGGGAGTATTATGAAAAGAGGTACTACCCTGAAGAAAGATATGTACCGGAAACATACCTTCCTGCTGAAAGGCCAAGGCCACAATACGAACCTTATTATGACCCCTACCTGCCGGCCCCAAGACCCCAGATACCATCGCTTCGTGTCAGAAGGGAAGGGTACTCATGTGAAAGGTGTGGAAGGCCCCTAATAAGGACTGAAGTTAACGATAGGGGGAGAAGGGAGATTGTTTACAAGTGCGATAACTGTCAGATAATGTATGATCTTGTTTAGACAATAGCTTTTCTAATTTATCTTTGCTGGCTTCGTGTTTTGTATATCATATATATCGTACAATTTAAATGTATAGCTAAACAATATAACATGGTGAGAAGATGGATAGAGAAAAACTTCTTCAAATCCAAAAATCATGACAGGAAAGCCAATCATAAAAGGCACAAGAGTATCCGTACAATACATATTAAATCTATTGGCTAATGACTATACAGTTGATGAAATATTGAAGGAATATGAAGTGCTAACAAAAGACGGTATTAATGTTTGTCTTGTATATTAATCTTAATTTACTTAGAATAATTATCAAAGAATTTCAATCGAGAACATATTTTTAGTTTTCTCAAATAATTTCTTATCCGAGGTAATAAAATTCCCAGATAATTCGTTACTTAAAGCAATATAAGTTGCATCATAACCCGTTATATCATATTTATAACTTATTTCAATAGTATCGTAAAGTAATTTTCTAGTTGGAGTTATTATTTCTATCCCTAAATCAAAGATACTCTCAAGAGCATTCATGACATCTATTTCTTTAAAATTAGGATTATATCTCAAAGCATTAGATATCTCATTAAGGAGAAGGTCAGGTTCGATAATTTCAATTTCTCTATCGATATGTCTATCTCTATATTCAATAGATCTGTCAGTATTTTCTTCATTTGTAAATCATTTTATAATTACAGAAGTATTTAAAAATATTAATGGAGTCTTCTCCATTTTGCTACCTCAGCACTTCCATTCCAGTTTCCAGATTTTTTTCTGAGCTCTTCTTGGATTCTTAAGGCTTTTTTTATATTAAGATTCTCATTTAAACGAGAAACCCATAAAATCTGAAGTCGTTTTTCAACGATTGAAACATTTAATTTGCTATCTTTTGCCATTTCACTCTTCCATTCAACAATACTTATTAATGTTTAAATAATTTGTGCAACTGTACTTTTATTTCTTATACATTGAATTGATAAATTTTGAGTGTTGCTTGCTCCACTCTTTATTTGGTGTTTTCTTTATCCATTCTGCATATAATCTTACAAACTCTATCTTTTGCTTGAAGTTTCTTTCCTTTTCTTCCTCAAGCTCCTTTAGAATTTGTTCTCTGTTTTCATCAAATTTTCTCTTTTCAGATTCCTTCATCTCTTCACCAGAAATTATCCAATTTATCTTGAATCTTAAAATATTTGGCCCAGTATTCGATTTCGTCTCTTTGGATATTATTCTGAAATAACTCATATAAATATACCGCGTCCATTATGTCCTTTTCGCCACCTAAAAAAAGTTTGTATGCTAATTGAATTTCTAGGGGGATAAATAAAGTAAATTCTTATCCAATTTAACTTTTAATCTGTTATCCAATACATATTTCTCTACTTCATTTTTTGTAATTTTAAGTTCGATGTTGGGTGTAATCGCATTCTTTTTAGATATTCTTACCCCTAAATTTTCACTTAACATCTCATACAAACCTTCTCTATCTTCGGGATTAAGAAAGTCGTATCTATCTTCAATTTCACTGACAAAGTTAAAAAATTCAGATTTAGTTATTTTTTCAATTAATATACCAATATCTTCAGTACCTCTGGATCTGCCGAATAATATGGCAACGTAACCACTTACTATAACATACCTAAAATGATTTTTTAGTAGTCTACGAACTCTAGTACAAACTTATCAACGTTAGATAATGACTTATTTTTCAATATTATCAAATCCTTAGAATACTGAATTTCCATAAATACTTAATTGAGACATCTACTATTTAATTTTATGATTTGAACATAAGTGATTCATATGCCTAGAGAATTATAATTAAAAGAGATAATATAAAAAATAATCTATTTTTTCTTAATTTTCTTTGTGTAAATAAAAGCTCCGGCTGCTAAAATTATCAATATAGGAATTGCCACATACATCGGATTAATAGAAGAGGACATGCGCTGATGCTTTTGCATTGAATCTACATCAAGGAAGTAGACATAGGTGTCAGTTGAGCCTATCACAAGATTTTTGCCGTCAGGTGTTATTGATACAGACCATACGTTGCCGTTAGTGGAAAATTCCTTTAGGGGTTCCCCTTTATTTGAGAAGACATGTGCCTTTTTATCCCATGAACCTATGGCAATAAGGGATCCGTCTGGAGTTATTGAAACAGATGATACGGTGTGCCCGATAACCTTACTCCATAGTAAGTTTCCGCTGCCGTCAAATAGGTAAAGCTTAAAGTTTTTTTCACCCTCTTCTGACTCAAAGCTTCCGGTCCCGCAGACAACAAATGAAGAGTCAGGTGTGACTTCAACTGATATGACAGGCGCTTTTAGGTCTTTTTTCCACAAAAGAAATCCTGATCTAACTAGGTAAACAAAATTATCTGATGATGCCACGCCAAGAGTTTTACCGTCTGGCGTTAGCGATATGTCATTTACCTTGCCATCTGTTTTATAGTCCCAAGATGGCCTTCCGTCCTCATACACCATCGCATAAACATTGGATGAGCTCCCACCAATGTATTTCTCGTCTGGAGTTATGTCCATAAATCCTCCTTTGACAGACTTATATGACTCCAAAGGCTTTCCATCTATGGTATAGACATAAGCCCTCTCTCCGGTAATAACTGAAACTCTAGAGAGGTCATCTGAAAAGGATATATGTGTGACTCTATGGCCAGGTTTATTTGTCCACAGCACTTCCCCCTTATTGTTTAGTATGTAAAAGGAGCCGTCAAGGGAGCTTGCACCAGTGTATGAGCCATCATTTGTCGTTGTGACAAAGGGTACCCAGCTATTTATCTTAGATTTCCATACAACAGGATCAGATGTTTCATCTGCAAGTATATTTATGGAAGCGGTAAATATTCCAAAAATTAATAGTAGAGGTATTAAATTCTTCATAGAAGAGAAAGAAAAAAATGGATATTTAAATTTATCTTTAGCGCTCGATCTTTCCGGTGATAAAGTCATCTACTTTTATCTTTGCTATAGAATCAGAATATTGAATTAACGGATGCTTCATTGTGTAGCTTGAAATTGAGGTAAGCGGCCCCCCAACTTTTCTGTCAAGACCAAGTTTTGCACATCTGATTGCATCAATTGCAACGCCTGCAGAGTTTGGGGAATCTTCAACAGAAAGTTTTAACTCCACATTCAATGGTATGTCTCCAAAGCCTCTTCCTTCAATCCTTAAGAAACATAGCTTATTGTCATTTAACCATGGAACGTAGTCTGAAGGGCCTATGTGGATATTGTCTGGTGCCAATGGAACATCTAGCTGTGATTGGACTGCTTCTGTTTTAGATATCTTTTTTGATTTTAATCTATCTTTTTCAAGCATATTTAGGAAGTCTGTGTTTCCACCTGTGTTAAGCTGATAAGTCCTATCAACAATGACGCCTCTGTCTTGGAAGAGTTTTGTAAGCACTCTGTGTACAATCGTTGCCCCAAGCTGGGACTTAATATCATCCCCAACAATTGGGATCCCCCTATCCTCAAATTTTTTCGCCCATGTTTCATCTGAAGCAATGAATACGGGCATGCAGTTGACAAATGCAACGCCTGCTTCTAGTGCGGCTTCAGCGTAGAATTTTGTTGCTTTTTCTGAGCCCACCGGCATATAGTTTATCAAAACGTCAACTTTATGCTTTTTTAGCTCAGCCGCGACGTCACAGGGTTTTTCATCGGAAACTACAAACCTCCTTTCCTCAGAATAGTTTTTCATGTGCTCTGCAAATCCATCTAAAACTGGCCCCATCATTACCGTTGCCCCTAATTTTGGGACGTTTCTATAAATCGTTTTCGTGCAGTTTGGACATTCAAATATGGCTTCACTAATGTCTTTTCCAACTTTTCTTTTATCAATATCAAACGCAACAACAAATTTAAGGTCTTGTGGCAAGTACCCTCCCAAATTCTCATGCATTAAACCAATTATTTGTTTTGTCCCGTTATTTCTATAATATTCAATACCTTGAACAAGCGATGATGCGCAATTGCCGACTCCTGCAATTGCTACTCTAATTTCTCCCATAAAGACACCTCTTAAAAGATGACATGATATTGTAAAAGAATTATAAAGATTTAAATAGTTTATGGTAATAAAATATTAAAGGTGTATAAATGCCCCTCGATAGACTCAAAAGGAAGCTTACTACGGAGGTATTGTGGATATATATTCTGAGTCTGTTGTCAAACAAGTCTATGTATGCCTATGAAGTTAAAAATGAAATAGAAAAAAATTTTTCTTTTGCACCTGCCAGGATAACTAGCTACATAGTCCTATATAATCTTGAAAATGGGGGCTATGTCACCTCAGAGTGGGAAGACTCGGGCCACGGCAGGCCAAATCGAAAGTATTATATTATAACTGATTCTGGTAAAAATCTTCTTAAAGATGGAAAAGATTTCATCAATTTAGTTGTTTCAAGGATAGAGTAAGCGTAAAAGTTTTATTTAGTTATACATATCTTCTGCCATGAAGGATAAAAGAGCACATACAGGGGAGCATATATTTTTCCGCTCACTTTCTACTGTAATCCCAGAGGTATCTTTGGATAAGATTTCCATTAAGGAAGAAAAAAATGCGCTTTATATAAGATGTCCTGTTGAAGTTAGCTGGGAAAAACTTCTTGAGGCTAAAAGACTCACAAATGACATTATAGCTCAAGATAGGAAGGTAATTGTTCACAATTCAAGGAAAGGGGATGTTCTCAAAGATTTCCCGAATGCGAGGATCAAGCTAGATAGGATCCAAACCGATGAAGTTAGGATAATTGAAGTTGAAAACTATGATTATGCGGCATGTTCTGGTGAGCATGTTTGCTCTACAAAAGAAATTGACTTCTTCCTTTTGACTAAAGTGAATAAGACTGGGGAGGATACATACAGGTTGGAATTTGAAGTCGCAGAGAATGCAAAGGCTGAAGCCATGAGGTTATCAAAGATTGCGCTAGCATCGATGGAGATTCTCCAATCTGCACCTGAAAACGTCGAGAGGACTATTTCAAATTTATTAAGGGAAAATGAGAAGTACAGGCGCGATATCAATGAATTTTCTGAAAAGAGTTTTGAATCAATTTCCCCTAAGGACGTTTCTGGGATAAATCTCTATTTTGAAACATTAAAGGGATTGGACAGAAAATTGGTGATAAAAAAAGCCGGTGAGCTAATAAAGCAGTCAAAGACCGTTTTAGTGTTATTTCTAATTGATGATGGGATATTTGTCATCTGTGGCAGATCAGAAGATATAGATTATGATATGAGGCCTCTTTTAAACTCAATTTTGACTAAATTTGGTGGCAGGGGTGGGGGCAGAAATAACTTTGCCCAGGGAGGAGGCTCTTTAACAGATGATTATGAAGATACGATAAAGGAAATTGAAGTTGAAGTGCAAAAGATTCTTAGTTCTCTAACATGCTAATGATTATCCAAAAAGAAATAACGGCGCATGATGGCAATAAAGAATCTTTAATTTTTATCTGTTGCAGCATCTTACCTTGACCATGAATCTCTCTGTACCTGGCCTAATGTTTGCACTTGCGGTGAAGGGGTATTTCTCTCCATATTTGAGTTCCCTAACGCCTAAAGTGTATGACTCTTCACCGATCATATTACCATTCTTATTATAGAAAAAGATGTATAGTTTTACACAAGCTACTTTAGGATTTTTGTAACTTGCATCCCCATAGTTATAGACGTTACCTTCAAAATAGACCCTATTCCCTTCAAATCTCTGACGATAGTCGGTGATCTGTATTGGGCATGCTATTGATCCGGAGGGAGTTTCACCTTTGGAAGGGGTGGGTGTTGGAACTTTTGATTCACCGATTGGGTTGAAATCTTGATTCCTCCAATCCTGCAATACGTCTTTTGCTGTTTGGCCTTTATCGCTTGATGTGCACCCCAAAGTGATAGATATCAAGATTAGGATAATGAATAATGCGGGTATTCTTCTAGACATTCTATCTATAACAATAGTTGGAGTTTTATTATTTAAATGTATTGAGAAGTGAAATGGTAGCCGGGAACGGATTCGAACCGCTGTCGCGGGGACCAAAACCCCGCAGGATTGACCGCTACCCTACCCGGCTAGCATTAATAGGAAATCTGATTAGTGATTTAAAACTTTCGGTAACTTTATAAATCACAAAAATCACTCCACCACTATGGGAGAGGGAAAAACAGACTACGAATCCCTATTAAATAGGGCGGAAGAGCTATTGCCTAAGAATGTCTTTGAAACTAGTAGATTTGAAGTTCCAAGGGTCGATTCGTTTATAATGGGAAACAGGACTATAGTTAAAAATTTCAGGGAAATTGCCCAAGTTCTAAACAGGGATGTTGATGTATTTTTAAAGTACATCCTAAGAGAACTTGCAACAGCAGGCAATATGAGCGGTCATGAAGCCATATTTCAAGGAAAGTTTTCATCTTCAGTTATTAATGACAAAATTGAAAAGTACGCCAAAGAATCGGTGATATGTACAGAATGCAATAGGCCTGATACCAAGATAATTAGGGAAGATAGGATTACATTTCTACAGTGTGAAGCGTGTGGAGCACGTTATCCCATAAATCATGCATAATGATTCTTTTCTTTAGCGATTAGGGAATTTTCCTTTATTGTTTCGATAAATATAAATAGGTAATCGATTTAATATATATTAGTATCAACGGTGATAACAATGGTAAGAAGAACACATTTTGTTGTTTTAGGATTGATTCTTTTAATTATAGCGGGGGGGTTGTTTTATTACACAACTATACCTTTTGAAAGAACAATAACTACCCAAGAGTATGTGACAAAGGAAAGAATAGAAATTCTAGAAAGGGTAGTTCCCAAAGAAAAACTAGTCAAGAAGACAAGGGATGTAACAGTATATGCAGATACAACTATCGCAGACTCTTCAAAGGAGTTTCAGCGTGATGATTATATTACTCTTGGCGAGGTGCTATTAAAACCAAATGATCGTATAAAATTCACTGTAACTACAGATCCTAACAAGAGAGAGATTGAACGTGAGTTTGAATTTAAGATTCTTGACAATTCAAATTATGAGCTTTGGTTGACGCAGCAGCAGCCTAAAATGGTCTTTTATAATGCTCCACCTAAAACTATCGAACTAAATGATGTGTGGACTGTTCCAGCTGGTACAGGGATACAGCAATACAAGATAGTCCTTTCAAATAGAATGTTTGCATACTCCAAAAAGATAACATATTTGATAATAAAGCAGGAATCCTCTACTAAAAGGGAAGAATACCTTGAAACAGTGATTGAGAATGTGACTGAAACTTACGAAGAGAAGGTGCCATACCAAGAGCTTGAAACTGTTACAAAAAGAGAGAGATTCTGGCACGATGAATATAGGCCAATTTCCTATATTTTGGGGGCTTTTGGTATACTAGGGATACTAATTGGAATGTTAACATACACGCAGAGGGAGAAGATCAAAAGAATTCCCGGGGTAAGACAGATTACAAGGACTCCTAGCGAACCGGTAAGTCTTCCGAAATGCCCAATTTGCGGGTCAAAAGTTGCCCCGACACATATAATGGAAAATAGGAAAAAGATTTACAAATGCACATACTGTGGGCGTCTTTTAGAGCTTGACTAATCTTTTTTTATTTTTTAATTATAGAATTTGATTCAATTTTTTGGCCAGGATTAATTTTAGAATTATTCCAAATTTTAACATTTTTTCCTACAATGGCCCCAAGCTGACTCCTGTTTGAATCAACAAGCCCACCTTTGATTTCAACATAGATATTTTTATCAGATTTGCTTTCAAACGTTACATTCTTTCCAATTTCTGAATTTTCCCCGATAATTGAAAATGACACGACAGAGCCATCGTCTATAGTTACCCCATTCATTATAACAGAGTTTTCAATTATACAGTTTTTACCTATTTTGACATCCCCTCTGACAACTGAAGAGCTAATCCTTGAATTTTTGCCGATGTTGACGTTTTTTGATATTAGGCAGGGAGGTAAAATTTTGGAAGAATCGATTACCGAAAGGGAGTCAATAAATACGGGGCTCCCTATTTTTGAGTCAGATGAGATTTTTGAATCTAAGGATACATGGTGTTTTAAACTATCTAGAAAGAACATATTTGCATCTATTAAATCCCAAGGCCTGCCAATGTCAAGCCATTTTCCATCCAATGGCATCCATTTGACATTTTCCCCCCCTTCCATCATCATCTTAAGAGAGTCAGTGAGCTCATATTCCCCCCTTGAAGAAATCCCGGTGTTATTTATGTAGGAAAGAGATTCTTTTTTGAAGCAGTATATCCCTGTATTGATCAAGTTTGAAGGTGGATTATCCGATTTTTCAAAAATACCAGTTACCTCATCGCCACTGACTGTTACGCTACCAAAAAATTTGGGGGTATCACTCTCTGTCAAAGCCATCATTGCAAAAGAATCTGACGCCTTAAATTTTGATAGAAGGGATGTGATAAAGTCCTCTTTGAAAAGAATGTCGCCATAGACGCATATGAAATCAGAGCCGATGTATTTTGATGCAATCATCAAAGCATGGCCTGTTCCAAGACGCTCTTTCTGTTCAATAAAGCTGATATCAAGACCAATATCGCTGTTTTTAATAAAATCTTTAATGATTTCCGCTTTGTGGCCTACTATTAAAGATACCTTCCTTATCCCTGAAGATTTGAATATGTTTAATATATTTCCAAGGATTGTGGTATCCCCTAAGGGTAACATCGGTTTTGGTATTTCATTTGTAAGAGGGGACAGCCTCACCCCTTTACCTGCAGCTAGAATTACGGCCTCGATAGAATCACCTTATGCAAAAGCTATTTATATTAACTTAAATAAGTATCTTCAATGTACAAGTTAGAGGAAGGGAAAAAACTTGTATTTTTCGCAAGAAAAAATATCGAATCCTATCTTAACACGAGAAAGAATATACCAATACAAGATATCCCTGAATCGTTCAAAGTTAATTGTGGCGTCTTTGTGACGCTCCATACCTACCCCAAATATAGTTTGAGAGGATGCATCGGGTATCCAGAACCTGTGCTTCCCCTAATAGATGCCCTCCTTGATGCTTCAGTGTCTTCGGCCACAAGGGACCCAAGATTTCCAAAGGTAAGGCCTGACGAGCTCAAAAACTTAATAGTTGAGGTCACAGTTTTAACACCTCCAAAGCTAATCCAAGTGCCAAACGTAGAAAAATATCCTTCTGAAATTGAAGTTGGACGGGATGGGCTTATTGTTGAATTGGGATATAGGAAAGGTTTGCTTCTACCACAGGTTCCTGTTGAAGAAAAGTGGGATAGTGAAGATTTTCTCTGTCACACCTGTAATAAGGCAGGGCTCCCATTGGACTGCTGGATGGATAAAAACGTTAAGGTATACAAATTCCAGGGCCAGATATTCTCAGAAACTAAACCTGGGGGAGAGGTAATAGAAAAAAATTTCACGGAGTAAATACATGGAAATTGACCCCTTTATACAGGCAGGGACATCAATCTACCAGGACACTAGCGCTGATGCTGTTCTAGTTGAAGTTGACTCTGTAAAGGATATGGAAAGGCTCCAAGAATTTGTTTCTTCCAAAGGAATTAATCTATTTGGAGTATCTTCAAACGAAAAAATAAAGAAAAAATTTGATAAAATTATCTTCGTTCCGGACATATTGAAAAAGATCACAATGAGGCTGGAATTTGCAATTTCAGCCGCACTGATGCAGGATTTACTGAAAAATGAAGATAAGATAGTATACGTAGGAAAACTTGACAGTGAAAACTACAACTTCATAGCTACAAGAAAAACAAGTCAAATAACTGCAAACGGGCTTTATGAATTATTTTACAGCTTAAAAAATGTTAAAACAGAAGTTATCTATTCTGTTCTTTCTATAGCAGTCCAGCTAGGTAAAAAAGGTAAGGAAGGTAAACCGATAGGGACTTCCTTTATTATTGGGGATTGTGGAAATGTAATGCAAAGGTCCTCTCAGATCACATACAATCCCTTTGAAAGAAGCTATGTTACAATCAATGATGCCGATGTCCAGAACATGATAAGGGAATTTTCAAGGCTTGACGGGGCATTTATTATATCAGGTGAAGGTAAAATACTTGCGGCTTCAAGATACCTAGAATCTGGGAAGGATGGCCTCACACTACCAAAAGGGCTTGGGGCAAGGCATTTATCTGCTGCTTGGATGACAAAGGTCACAGATGCAATTGCAATAGTATTGGCAGAATCAGACAATATGATCCGTGTCTTTAAAAGCGGGGAGCTTGTTTGGGAAGTTGACCCTGATGAGGTAAAGGTTGATTAAATGAGTCTTGACATAATATTTCTTGAGATTAGGCTATTTTTAAATTCTCTACTCCTAGTATTTTCAGAAATTTTGCCAAGAGTCTTTTTTGCTGTTCTAATCCTAATTTTAGGATTCTTTATTGGTAAAAGCGTTGGTAAATTTACACAACAATTAATGAAAAGGCTTGGTATTGAAAACGCACTCAAGAGAACAGAGGCTGAAAAGATTTCAGAAAGAGTAGGATTTAAAATTTTAAAAAGCGTTGAGATCTTTATCAGCTGGATTGTTTACATCGTTTCAATATTTTTGGCCTTTGAGGTATTGGAGTTACCGGGATTTAGAAATCCCATGGACATATTCATTAATTATATCCCAAATATCCTTATAGCATTCTTTATCGTTATAGTAGGGCTTGTAGTGGCCGATAAAATTGCAATATTTGTAGAAAAACTATTTGAAGAGATCAATATCCCCAAATACTGGTTTTTTGGCAAGGGGGTCAGATATTTTATTTACATTCTAGTAGGAACAATGGCATTGACCCAGCTTAAGGTAAGCACTGGAATTTTAGTAATAACTATTACAATAATAATGGTTTTTTGGTTTATTCTTGTAGCTATAGGATTAAAAAACATTGTGCCAAACTTTTTCTCTGGAGTCTTTATAGTTTTTTATAGCCCTGTAAATGTGGGTGACACTATAAAAATTGAGGAAATAGAGGGGGTAGTTGAAGAAGTCTCTTTGATATACACAAAAATCAAGAGGGAAGATGGGAAATACGTATTGGTGCCTAATTCAAGGATTTTGGATAATGTCATAGTAAAGGATTAATTTTCTTTCCGCGTGAATTACGAAGAGTTCTTATAAGTTTGAAAAAGGTGGCGAAATGGAGGATATTGGAGAACTTGTTGAAAATTTATGCTCTAATGATAATAAACTAGCTTATGATACCCTAAAATTACTTCTATCTGAAAGTGAGCGATCAGATTCCGTCTACAGATATCTTGATAGATTTGTTAGTATGATTCAAAATAAGAATTCTTACATCAGATCGAGAGGGATTGCCTTAATATCTATTAATGCAAAATGGGATAAGGAAAATAAGATTGATCTAATAATTGATGACTATTTAAAACACATCATGGATGAAAAACCAATTACCTCAAGACAGTGTATTAAGTCATTACCCTATATTGCAAAATACAAGCCAAATTTAGTTGGGCCTATCCGAAAAGCTTTGATTGAAGCAAATATCGGGGTTTATCCTGACTCTATGCAATCATTGGTGCACAATGATATTGTATCAGCTTTGAAAGAAATTGAGGGGCTGTAGCCAAAAAGCTTGTTTGATTTTACATAACTAGAAAAGGAAATAGGAAACTATACGCTTAAATTTTCCATTTTTTAGAGGTAGATCAAAGATGACATAATTTTTGTAAGAATATAGATGTGAGATCATCAATTTACTTTTTGGCGACTTTAATCTTAGGATTTGTTCTTGTAAGAAAGCGCCGGGGTAGGGATTTGAACCCTAGATCTCACAAGGAGAACGGGATTAGCAATCCCGCGCCGTACCAAGCTGGGCCACCCCGGCTTAAAATAAATGAATTGGACGTTGTTTTTAAGTTTATGGTAGTGACCCGCCTGAAAATGGGCAGAATTGACTACAAGGGAGGGATTCCCCCGTACTCGACCCTGCAACCCTACAAGCATTAAACGTCCTCCCTACCGCTGCTCCCTTCCGGGCCTGACGGGATTTGGAAGGTTAGGGGTTTACCCATCTCTTCCAAAATGAGCTAATCCGCCGCCAATCCTATAGGACATGGCTTCAACATCGTAGGGACTCCACCATGTAAACAATTCAACTGCTTTTCAGGCTTCGGCCCCTCTTAAGACGGCTTAAGGTAATAGGAGGCGCCTAATCTCCCGGCCTAGTCTAATCCACATTAAATCAATTATATAAAAAGCTTACTAAAAACGAAGGCTATATGGTACATTTGAAATATCTTCCTTGGAGAGAATCATATGGGATCAGAAGACATTTTAGCATTATTCCTTTCATCTCTAATGCATAGTTTTTCAATAGTTAGGATATACGGCCTATTGATGGCAATATGAATATGTAAAGTAAAAAAATCAAACTGATTTAAGCGCTTTTTCCATTCTAAGTAGCGCCTCTTCAATCTTGGGGTAATCAGTTGCAAACGAACATCTGACAAATCCTTCCCCTCTATCCCCAAAAGCATCCCCTGGAACAACTACAACTTTAGCATTATCAAGCATGAAGTCAGAAAATTCCCTTGAAGTCATACCTGTATCAGTTATATTTACAAAGCAGTAAAAAGTACCTTTTGGATTTATACATGAAACCCCTGGGAGATTATTTAATCCATTCACTATGAGATCCCTTCTTCTTTCGTATTCCTTAACCATATCAGATACACATTCTTGGGATGATGTCAAAGCTTCATACGCCCCTTCAAGTGCTGGGGTATTTAGACATGAAACAGCATACTGATGGATCCTAAGCATCGGGGTAAGCATCTCCTTTTCAGCTATGGCAAATCCTACTCTCCATCCTGTCATTGCATAGTTTTTTGAAAATGAGTTTGTAATTATTGTTTTGTCATAGTATTTCAAAAAGCAATCAGGCTTGTAACCATCAAAAACAATCTCCTCATAGGTGTCATCAGATAATAGGTATAAATTATGATCCTCACAAATGTCAGCTATCATCTTATAATCTTTCTTTTCTAAAACGCCGCCTGTGGGATTAGAAGGATAATTCAATACAAGCATCTTTGTCTTTTGATTAATTTTTTCAAGTATATCGTCCTGTGATGGTCTAAAACTATTTTCTTCATATAAAGGAAATTTTACAGGGATTGATTCTGACATATAAGCGTCATTTTCATAGCATAAAAAAACTGGATCTGGTATCAATACTTCATCACCTTTGTTAAGAAGGCCCAAAAAGGCAAGGTACACAGCCTCATAAGCTCCTGCAGTCAAAAGAATGTTTTGAGGTAGTGCTTCGGTAGAGAAAAGTCTCATGTATCTATCAGAAATTGCTTTTCTGACTTTAAAAAGCCCCTGATTTTCTGTGTAGTGAGTTAATCCCTGATCCAAAGCTTTTTTTGCAGCTTCCTTTATATGGACAGGGGTATCAAAATCAGGCTCACCTATACCAAGACTTATAACATTTTCAATTTTTTTTGATCTTTCTGAAAGCTCTCTAATTTTTGAAGGGATGACTAGTTTTACTCTTTCTGCAACCATTATAACCACTATCATAAAATATAACGATTTATTTTAAAGATTTCTGTTAAAATCTAATATTGTCCTGCAAGGGCAATACTTAAATAAAATCACAATTAATGAATTTCATGAAAAACGTGGTAGAAATAACTTTTGATATGGCATTTCTAATAGAAGATATGAGGGAAATATGGAGGAGAACAGCTCCTTTTCATAAGTTAAATGAGGAAGAAAAAAAACAGATTTTAACTATTATCGACAGCATCAAGAAAAATTGTGACTTAATATCTGATAGGGTGTCCAAATGAACATTGGAAAACTTGAGTTAAGGGATAGAGAAGAGTCTTTTATTAATCTAAATCCCTTACAGACGGGGGGTAGGACTACTTCTGATGCAAGAAAAGCGATTATATCCTATATTGATGGATATTCAATCTGTGACTGGTGCAAAGGTGCGCTCCATATCACTACAGAACCAGATATTGCCGGATTTTTAGGCGAGGTGTCTGATTTTTTGGGCATGGACTATGCCCTTCCAACAAACGGTTGTAGGGAGGCAAAGTATGGTGTTATGCATGCCATTTCAACTGGTGGCAGTATACTGTGCGATGGCAATATGCATTATAGCTCTGAAGTTTCAGCAGAGAGGGCTGGATTAAAAATATACAAAGTCCCAAATAAAGGGGAGCCTGAATATAAAATAAATCCAGAAGATTATTCTGAAGGATTTGAACTTATCAAGAAAGAAACTGGAAAATATCCAGAGCTTGCCTTGCTAACTCATGTTGATGGGGAGTATGGGAATGTTGTTGACGCAAAGGAAGTTGGTAAAATCTGTAATGATTACTCTGTTCCTTTCTTACTTAATACTGCATATTCATCTGGTAGAATGGAGATAGATGGAAAGAAAATAGGCGCAGATTTTATTGCATGTTCTGGCCACAAATCATGGGCGGCTGGTGGAGGGAACATAGGCATACTTGCAATAAAAGAAGGATGGCAAGATAAGGTATTCAAACCAGGGGCAAATTGGAAATCAAAGCCTTTGGAGATCCTTGGCTGCTCCTCTAGGGGTGCCTCACTTTTGGCTTTAATGGCATCGTTCCCACATGTCAAAGAAAGGGTAAAAAAATGGGATGAAGAAGTCAAGAAGGCAAGATACCTAGTTAACGAGTTAGAAAAGATTGACATAAAACAAATCGGAGAAAAGCCGAAAAATCACGATTTAATAAAGCTTGATACCCCTGTTTATGACAATATTGCAAAGACGCATAAGAAAAAAGGATACTTCCTTTATTATGAGCTAAAGGACAGGGGCATAATTGGAATGAAAGCTGGTAGGACAAGAAAGTTCAAAATATCCACATACGGTCTTTCCTGGGAACAGGTTAGTTATGTTGCCGAAAGCTTCCTTGAGATAGGAGGGGGCTAATTGGATGACTGCATCATTGTTAGATATGGGGAAATCGCCTTAAAGTCCGATCAAACAAGAAAATGGTGGAACAAGACTCTTTTAGAAAATATGAAAGATTGTCTAGAAAAAAATAATATTACCTACTCCTCAATCGACGTTAAATTGGGGAGATTGATTGTATACACGAAAGAGAAGAAAGAGGCTTCAATTGCACTAAGGAATGTATTTGGGATAACTTCCTTATCTCCTGCCGTCAGAGTTGAAGCTGATTTTGAAAAAATTAAAGATAAATGTTTGGAGCTATCAAATAATAAAGGTAAGAAATTTAGAGTTAGTACTAGGAGGATCACAAAGGAGTTCCCTATGACCTCAGATAAAGTAAATGGGGCTCTTGGAGCATTTCTTAAAGAAAAACTTGACCTTGAAGTTAATCTTACTAACTTTGACTTTGAAATGGGCATAGAATTTCTTGATGGATACGCTTATCTTTTCACTGAAAGGATCAAAACGTTTGGTGGACTTCCAATAGGTGTCCAGGGGAAGGTGATATGCCTTGTATCAAGCGGTATTGACTCTCCTGTTGCAGCTTGGTTATTGATGAAAAGAGGCTGCCAGGTGGATCTTATGCATTTTAAAGTGACAGAGGAAGGGTACAAAAAATATACCAAAATAAAAGAAATACTCCAGAAATTTTCTTATGGCCATGAGATTAAAGACTATGTCATCGATGGAGTGCCATACCTTTCAAACACCAAGCAAAAACTCTGTGAGAAAGGAAAGGACAAATGGATGTGTATTTTTTGCAAGAAAAGATTTCTTCAAGAAGCTGAACGAACATGCAATGAAGAAGGTTATCTTGCAATAATAACAGGGGAAAATTTGGGTCAAGTTGCTTCTCAAACTCTAAAAAATCTAGTTCTTCTTGACTCAACTGTAAAAGTAACGGTATTGAGGCCAGTTTTGACCTATGACAAAAATGAAATAGTTGGGATGGCAAGGATTATAGGTACTTATGAGATATCCAAGGAAAAGGAACCTAAGTGTCCATTTACACCTAACTATCCTATGACTTCAGGTAGTGCGGAAGAATTGCATAATATTGAGATGATGATATGGGATTAAAGGAATTCATTGAAATATCAAGGCCCTCGAATGCACTTTTCTCGGGCGTTGCTGTTTTGATAGGTGCGCTTGTTGCAGGGGGGGGATTAGGTGATTTACAAAAAATTGTTTTAGTTTTTTTTGTTGCAACATTTGCATGTGCAGGTGGCAATGTTATAAATGATTACTTTGATTACGAAATAGATAAAATTAATGCCCCAAAAAGAGTTCTGCCACGAGATGCTATGAGTCTAAAATCAGCATACTCCTTTTCTCTCGTTTTATTTGTAATTTCTTGCATCCTTGCAGCAGCCGTCAATTTATTGGCGTTTTCTATTTGCATTGTGGCTTGTATTTTGATGTATATCTATGCAATGACTTTAAAGAAAAAACCCCTCTCAGGAAATCTACTAGTTTCACTTCTAACTTCAATTACATTTATCTATGGTGGAACGGCAGTTGGGAGTTATAAAGGTGTATCCATCCTTGCTCTAATTTCATTTTTTGCTACAGTTTCAAGAGAAATTATAAAAGATATAGAAGATCTAGAAGGGGATGTAAAAAAAGGTGCTAGGACCCTGCCCGCTATAATTGGGGCACCGAAATCATTTAGTCTGGCTTTTGTTTTTCTCTTAATTGCTGCTTTTCTATTATATGCCCCCTTTATTACAAATCTTTACGGATATCTGTATCTTGTGATTGTAACTCCTGTTATGTTTTTTGTCATGTACATATTGTATCAAATTTATAGTGATAGAGGGAGCCCCAAAAAGATTCAAAAAAGCATAAAAAAGGCAATGTACCTTGTGCTTGTCATATTCCTTTTAAGTGCAATAATACATGGGGTAATGTAAAATTATGGAGCCAAGTATATGATTTATGTTACAGATCTGACCGAATACCTATTCTGTCCATACAAGTTGTATCTCAAAAAAATCAAAGGACTCCCGCTCCCCCAAACTTCAGAAATGTTAACTGGATCAATAATCCATAAAATATACGAAGAAGTGCTACAAAGAGAAAAAATAACAATTGAGCAAAGAATATGCGAAGAAATGGGAATTGATGAAATTTTCAAAATACTCTATGCTGATTCGAAAAGAGTAATCAAAAATGTCATGATAAAAAACAAGGTAAAGCTAAAAGAGTTGGGCGTAGACTACCTAGATCTTATCAAAGAACTTCAAGAGGAGTTAAAAGAGGATGAACTTCTAAAGGCAATAAGGATAAAAAAATACATTTCTATTAATGGTAAAGATAAAAATCTCTATCAAAATCTCTTTATGCTAAAAGATATGGAATACCCAATATCTTCAAGTGAGCTTGGTTTGAGTGGCAAGATAGATAAACTTGAAGAAGATTCTGAAGGAAACTTGTACCCAGTTGAATTAAAAACTGGTCTTTTTTCAAATGGAATAAGAAAGCATGAAAAATTGCAGGTTTCGGCATATGCACTCCTTTTAGAAAAAGAAAGAGGCATCAAAATCCCCCTAGGGTTCTTAGAATACTATCAAGTCAAGCAGAGGATCCCTTTTCTGATAAAAGAGGAAGATAAAAAAGAGGTATTAGAAATACTATCGAAAGTGAAAGAACTATTTGAAGAGCAGAAAGAGCCAAGAAAAGAGAAGAAGAATTTCTGTAAAAGGTGTGGTTACAATGATTTTTGCTGGAGTATTTAGGTATAGGTCTTTTTTATATTTGAAAATTCTTTGTCATTAAAGCTATTAATAACAGTGACTTTTTCTGCTTTTATTGCTTTGATGTATTTGGCAAATAAATCCCCTTCGTTTTTTCCTTCGATATAAAGCTTTGAAGGCACGTCAACTAGAATTCTGTCATCTACAATGGATAAAGCATGTAACAACTGTATCCCATTTTTATCGATGTCAACAATATAAACATATGCAGAGTATCCTTTATTTATAGCCATTGAAGTATAAAGAATAGCAAAGTCTTCGCAATCCCCTCCGCCAAAATCTATAGTTTCATCAGGATAAAAGACAATATCAGGAAAGTTATCTAAAATAACTGAGTCGCGTAATTTCAATTCAATCCATTTTTCGTTTTTTAGGTCGTAAGCTTTGATATTTGTCCATTCTTGAGTGCCTTCTGAAGTACGTGTGAACGGATCATAATAGTAATAAAAATTATCAATGAGATAATTATAAGAGTTAAAAAGAAAGTTTTTTTGAGGAATTTCTTTGTTTATTTGAATCACTCCTTTAGAATCTGGTGTGATAAATACTCCCATATTCCTTTGATCCTCAACTATATTACGTTTTATTTTTTGAGAGTACCTTTGCAAAATTAACGATGATCTTTTTTGAGAATTAATAAAAAGTCTCTGATAGACGAGTAATTGTTCATTTTCTTCTTGTGTTGTAGAAAGAAGTTTTTCTAAATCATGAATCCTCTCAGCATATCCTTGGATCTGAACTTCTGTTGCATTTTGATCTAATGTTGGGGGTGATGGAGGCCCAGAGGAGTAATAATCAGTAAAGAAAAAGTTATCGACAAATATAAATACGGCAATAAAAATGAGTGGTATTACAAACCATTTTTTTGGGGTTCTCTTGTTCTGGGTCTTTTCAATTGCCATGAAAACAACTTTTAGTTAAATAATTTCAGAATTTACGCCATTATTTATTTTTGGCATATTTATTAATTAATTCATTTAATTGGGATACTTTAAACGGTTTTCTTATGACGTCTTTTGCTCCAACTTCAAGAGCTTTTGCACCGATATTACCATAGGCAGTGATAGCAATAATTTTAGCATTTGGGTCAATCATTAATATTTCTTTAATCACATCAAGCCCGTCCTTTTTTGGTAGTTTCAAATCCATTAGGACTACATCAGGTTTGTGTTTTGTGAACATCTCAAGGGCTTCGACCCCATCTTTAGCAAGAAAAAGTTCATAATTGAGGGAAATTTTATAAAAATCTAAAAGCTCTAAATAATCTTCTGCAATTAATACCTTTATCATTTCAACACCTTATGTAATTTCATTATACATCTTCTCCATATTATCAAGTGTTTTTTTCAGAAATATTAATTGTTCTCTTTCTTTGGGCGGCAAGTTTTCATATTTTAATGAATCTGTTACACTTAAAACTATCGTTAAAGGATTTCTAAAATAATCTATAACGTTTTTTACCCTATAAGACATATATTCAAGGATTACTGCCGCAATTAATAAAGTTATGATTGATCCCCTAATTAGATAGAACGATCTATCACCTAAAAGAAAATATATAACTCCTACTAAAAATACTGCCATTATTGAAATAATGTACCCGTCAATTTTGATATTAAAAATCTTTTTCATATAACAGTTATAAATATTAGTCTTACCTATAAAAATATTGCTATTGCCCTTGGATTTCCAATTAAACTATGTATCATTTGTTAATTATATAAAATTCATCACAATTTTAAGCATGATGTCCCCAATAAAGATAGCTATAAAATATCCAATAGTTATGGGTACTATAAATGGAAGCCCTGGTGTTGCCCAAAGCGTTTCTATTTTCTTTGTCTTGAGGTCATCTTTATATTTTGCAATATCAAAATCCAAATTTCCAATGAATAGTCTAATTGTCCTATCCCCATCTTTAAATTCTTCCAGAGGATAGAATTTATCTGATAGATTTTCTGTCTTGAGCCTATACCCAATAAACATTGAAATTATTTTTTTAACCTTACTGGAATTGTATTCCCTTGGGAAATCTCTTCTAGTCAGATTATATATTAAAATAAAAATAGGTATTAAGATGCTTATTATTAATGCATTGTCAAATACTGACATTGGAAATAATCCAAATGCATATTCTCTCCCTGAAAGAGATGGCAAAAGGGCTCCGATGCCCATTAGAATTTTTCCATCTCCCCCTCCAAATAATCCTAAGTAGAATAATAAGAGTGCTAGTCCAAACATAAGCATAAATACAGTTACAGTAATCAATAAGGGTTTAATTGAATGAAGTACAAAAGACATGTAAACTGCATAAGCCAGTCCAACTAATGAAAGGGCAATCCAGTGCCATTCTTCGATTTCTCTTTTTTTAATGTCAAGGTATGAAGCATGAAAAAGAATGAATCCGCCGAAAATTATCTTTAAGGCAATTAACAAATCCATAAAGGTACTAATTTTAATGAATTTAAAAGGTTTGATGGAAAAAATTAATTTATCGGTAAATCAATATTCGATACCCTTGCGAGCTATGATCCCTTTTTGGTAAGGATGTTTTACTTCAACTATTTCTGAAACTAAGTCTGCTATTTCAATCAACTCTTTGGGTGCATATCTACCTGTGAGAATAATTTCAATGCTATCTGGCTTATTCTTTAGTACATCAATAACTTTTTCTAAGTTTAATAGTTTGAAATTTAAGGCAACATTTATTTCGTCAAGGACAATAATATCATATTTGCCAATATTAATCGATTTTGTGGCAAAATCCCACGCCTCGTTTACAAGATCAATATCTTCTTTACTTGGATTTTTAAAATCGATAAATTTTGACTTTCCAAAAGATACTATTTCAATATTTTCTAGTTTATTGATGGCAAAGTGCTCTCCATAAGAATTTCCTTGTTTCATAAACTGGATTATGAGTGATTTGAGACCATATCCAGAAGCCCTTAGTGTGAGGCCAAATGCAGCGGTGCTCTTACCCTTCCCAGTGCCAGTATATATTTGTATTAATCCTTTCATATTCCCTATTTACAATATAACTAATCATTTAAAAAATAAACTATACAAGCTCAAATTGAGGATTTCTTAATTAAAAGCAAAGACGTTTAAATAGAAATTATTCTCTATTTACTTTTAATGATAGAGTTCCTAAATGTTTCAAAATACTTTGGACGCCATAAAGCCTTAGATGAAGTAACAATTAGAATAGAGGATGGTGCAACGATAGGAATAGTTGGGCCAAATGGTGCAGGAAAAACAACCCTAATAAGACTACTTTGCGGTATTTTAAATCCTTCAGAGGGCCAAATATTAATTGGCGGAAAGGACTTACAAAAAAATTCTTCAGAAATAAAGAAAATTATAGGGTATCTACCAGAAGAACCAAATCTTTACGAACGTCCTACAGCAGGAGAACTTTTAGAATACTTTGGCTTGTTGTATGGGGTTCCTAAAGATAAAATTAATCAAAAGATAGATGAATTATTAGATCTAGTAGGCCTATCCAACAGGAAAGATTGGGCGGTATCCTCTTTTTCAAAAGGCATGAGGCAGAGACTTGCTATTTCAAGGGCATTGATACACGACCCTAAAATAATAGTATTTGATGAGCCTACGATGGGGCTTGACCCACTAACCTCTAAAAAAATAAGGGAGTTTATAACAACTCTAAAAAAAGAGAAGACAATTATTTTGTGCACACATTATATGTATGAGGCAGAGCAATTATGTGACAAGATTGCAATAATTGACAAAGGAAAAATAAAAGCTTACGATACAGTTCAAAATCTTAAAGACGCCTACATAAAAGAAAAAACTTTTAGAATAGGCCTTAAAGAAATGAAAGAAGAATTATTGAATAAAATTTCTTTAACGAAGAATCTTAGAATAGAAAAAATAGGAAAAGATTACATAATACTAAAAACTAAGTCGTATAAAGATCTTAAATATATCTTGGAAGAAGAAATTACCTATTTTGAAGATTTGACCCCTTCCCTTGAAGAAGTATTCATCAAGTTAGTCGGTAGTAAAAATGATTGAAAAGATGATAAAATGGGAACTAAGAAGGTTATTTAAAAATAAGAAATTCAAGATAGCTTTTATTTTGCAGCTACTTGTAATACTTCTGATTATCCCACTTTTTGGCAGTTACGTGAGGGCCCTTGAAGAAGGGGGATTTTTCAATTTATCTGTTGGTGGAAAAGGATACCTACCAATAGGCATTTACTCAGAAAAAAATTCACTCACAGATATTATTTCTGAAAATAAAAGAATTGAAATCCTGTGGCTTGATGAAAAGAAAGGATTTGAATTGTTAGAAAGCGGCAGAATTTCAGCATTGTTAGAGATAGAACGGGATTTTGAGGATAGTTTAAGAAGCTACAAATCTTCAACAGTTAAAATATACATTAATAGTAAAAATCCAAAGAGCATCCCTGCCTATTCAGAACTAAATAGTATAATTCTTGGTTTTAGAGATGGTGCAATTGAATCTAGAATCAGTAATCTTTCGATTGTAAAACCTGAGGTGGAGTTAGTTTACGGACCCCCATTTGGAAACAATGAAATCCCAGAAAATGAAAATTCCCAAGGTATAACCCAAGAACAGATCCAGATAGATACGACAAATACTCTAAACAATCCTTCTTACTTTGAAGAACAGATAGAAAAAACAAGGAAGTCTTTTGAAGATGAACGTGGGGGGTATATAGTCCTCTTAGTTTTACTCCTTCCTCTTTTTTTAAGCGGAGGGATGTTAATTGATTTGCTTATTTCTGAAAAAGAAAAGAAAACTGGAGAAGTACTTTTGGCACTTCCAATCAAAAGAGAAAAAATTTTCTATTCAAAATTTCTCTCTATAATGATTATTATACTATTCCAGTTACTATTTTGGATTACAGCTCTTTATTATTTTGGACGAGTAACAAATCCCCTTATTATCTTACCCCTTACGATAACAGCAATATTGCTTTTGAGTATAACTGGACTCATTGGAGTCTATTCAAAGAACTACAAAGATTCTGCCCTAATTGTAACTGTAACTTTTATAATTCTATTTTTCTTTTTATTTGGTACCTCCACCTTATATTTAGTTGGATTAAAAGAAGTTGCCGCTATTTCTCCGTTATCTCTCGTTATAGCAATAGAAAATGGCACCTATTCTACTAAAGAAACGATTTTTTCTATATTGCCTTCACTTAGTTTTTCCTTAATTTTGATGTTTGCATCAACAGCACTATATAGGAAAGACGAATTCTATTTTGGCCCAAGACCTAGCATTACTCAACTTATTTTCAATCTTGCTGGGAAATTACAAATAAAGAGCAGATCTTATGGCCCTTACTTCATTGCGTTAATTTTTGGATTCATTGCAGTTTTAATTTCAATTATTTTAGAGATATTTTTTGGTATCATTACAATCTATTTTACTGAATCAATATTCGTGATATTGGCCTTGTGGGCAATTATAGAAGAGCTTTCTAAAAGTATAGGTATTTTCTCTGCAAGCCATTATTATAAATTAAAATGGCATGAAGGATTAATGGCTGGCATGGCATCTGGCCTTGGATTTGCCATATTTGAGAATATAATGTTTACAGGATTCGCATTAAATATATTCCCGGACTATGCAGTTAGAATATTGATTATGAGAACATTTCTTTCTGGTGGGGTGCATATTGTTTCGACAGGTGTTATAGGAGTTGGTATTGCTGATAAAAAGTATCTAACACTAACTTTTATTATTGGAGTAATTATTCATTTTGGATATAACATTATGATGTTACAGGGTGTGCTATGAGAAAAGAAATAATTTATCTTTCAATAAAAGAATTTAAAGATATAATAAAAGAAAAGGTATACATATTTGCCTTCTTACTTCAACTATTCATAGTAATTGGGATAGTATTGATAGGAAGCTCCTATGCCTACATCCAAACATATGTCGACGATCCAGGATCCCAAGGAACTTATTTATTGTATTCTGAAGTAGAAGGATTATCTAGGTACCTAACTCAAGAATCAATCAAAAGTGTTTCTCTAAGAAATAAAGAATTTAATGGTGCACTTCCAAGAAATATTGACGGAATAATATGGGCTGAAAAAAATAATTCTGTAAAAGTATTATTAAAAAATCAATCAAATTTGGATTATTTATCCGAATCAATTAAAAGGGCCTATGTTAAAGCAAAATTAAATGGGAGTATTAATGAGGAAATATTAAATCCTATTTCAATCGCTATACACCCAGAGAATTATAGCTACAGCATAACAGATCTCTTCTTTGTTGAAATAATGCAAATTCTTTTCATCCCACTTATATTACTTTTACCAATATTTCTTTCTATGAATATCCTATCTGATTCTATTGTTGGAGAAAAAGAAAGAAAGACTTTTGAAATTTTACTTGCCTCCCCATTAAAAAGGATAGAAATTATTCTTGGAAAGATAATACCTACTTTCATTATATCAATTGCGCAAATACTAATTTGGATCATAGTTTTGAGGGTTCGAGAAATATCCATCTTTAACATACCTTTATTAATTATATTTCTTTCAATAATAATGCTTCTTTTGTTTTCTATGTCAATAGTATTTTCTAATATCTCCTCTAATATTACAGAATCAAATCTGTTCCTTACCTTATTCATGATGGTAGTAACACTAATTATGTTTGTGCCAATACCTTCTGAAAATTCTCTATTAAAAGAAATGCTAAGTTACTCTCCGATTATCCCTATAATAAAAATATCCTCAAATCCCTCCATTAATTTTCTAGAGATAGGGAAATACATGGCAATATATCTTGGACTTGCATTAGTTTCTCTATCAATAGCTATTAAAGGATTATCCAATGACGAAAATATTAGATTATAAAATATTAAATATAAAATAAGAAGTAAATAACTTAGTTTTATAATATTAATTAAAGAATAATTTTATAAAGATTGAAATTATTATTAATCTGGTGATTATTTGAAACAGGTTAGTGTTGATGATATCCAAAAGGAAATAGAAAGAGATATTGAAATGGGAAAGAAGATGATCGACGAAGGAAAGAGACTTTTAGAGGAAGGCAAGTATAAATTAGATGAGAGCAAATCTAGAATAAAAGATCTTGGGGATGATGCAGGTATTAAGTTAAAGGAGTTTGAAGAAAAATATCGTGATGAAATTGATTATGTTGTTAAGGAGTCTGAAAAGGCCCTTCAAGAAACAGAAATATTTATCAGAAAATATCCTTTAATGAGCATTTTTGCAGCTTTTGGATTTGGGTACCTCATAGGTAAATTATTGAGGAAGTAAGTGGGAAAATGATAGAAGCAGTGCCTCTAAGTAAACTTATTGAATTATTGTTAAAATATGTTGGAGTGTATGTTAAGCAGGGCGCATCTGATGCGATAGAAGAGGCAATAAAAGAGCCAATAAACAAACTTTCAAAGACTCTTTTCCTAGTTATTGGTGCAGCAATACTTGCTTTTTCTGGCATAGTGGCTCTTTTTATTTCGTTGGTATTCTTTTTAAAGCACATCATTGGCAGCTACATGGTAGCATTTTTGATTGTTGGGATTATGCTTGTCATAGTAGGGGCTATAGTTGGGTATGGAGGATATACATATGGAAGAAAGGATAAAAAGGGAAGACATTGAAAGTATCTTAAAGGAAATTAAAAATAGGATAGGCTCTGAAAATGACATTTTAGAAATTATAGAAAAACATCCTATACCGGTACTTCTTGCCGCTTTTGGAGCCGGGATTATTATATCTCAAGTAGACGACTACTTAATAGATAATATTGAAAAAGGAAAAAGTTGTCCAGTTGCCGAAGGAATTATGAAAGTTGGACTTCCCTTACTGATGAAAAGATTCATCAAATAATCAACGATCAAAATAAATATTCTTGCTTGAAACGGAAAGTGGAATCCCTATAACAACATCACCATTAATAAGGCCCATATCAAGTGCTGTGGCCCCAATTGAATACATTATTCTGTTGTCAAGATTTAGAATTTGGGCAGTCTTTGATGCACTACCTAGTGCAATTCCAAGATCCACCAACGCAAAGCAGCATACAGGTGCAAAATAATCATTTATTTTTTTCTTTCTAGGTATTGAATTACAATCATAACCACACATCCCACAATTTATACCAAGGGGTGGTTTTGCTGTTACACTGATGAGTACTACTGCGTCAGATTCGAATACATTCTTCGAATCCCTCAAAAATAACTTAAGCCCTTTTTTCTGCCCATATTCCTTCATTTTTTCAACTAAATCATTATGTTCTTTACTGCCTTTGAATATAGATCTAGTCCTTATGTCGTCTACCCCTTTTCCCTTAGGCGCAGTTATTGCTGCTATTTCGATGAATCCAGCTGCAGCTTTCAGACTTTCATTTATTTCTACCGGCATGCCTGCACCCTAAATATTTTCCAGTATGCTTACTCCCTTTAACTTCAATACCTCAATTGCCTTTTTCAAATCATTTACTTTTAGAATCAAAATTGCTTTTTTTTCTATTTTAGTTATAAATGCATAGGCATATTCAATATTAATTGAAGCGTCACTTAAGATGGAGGAGATTAATCCCAAGGATCCTGGCTTATCCTCCATAAGAACCCCTAAAACTTCTCCTTTTCTAAAAGACATACCTGCGTCTTTCAATAGAGCCATTGCTTTTTCATTGTTGTCAGTTATCATTCTAACTAAGCCAAATTCTCCTGCCTCAACTAATTGTAATGCTCTTATATCAACGCCGTTCCCTCCAATAATGTTACAAAGTTCAGCAAGTCTTCCCGGCCTATTGTCAATAAAAACACTAATCTGTTCTACCATTTCAACACCTACATATCTTTCCTTAAATCAACTACCCTTTTTGCTTTTCCTTCAGGTCTTGGTATTTGACCAGGTTCAACTAGTTCAACGTCTACATTTAGACTTAGCATTTCGAAAAGTCGTTTTTTAATTTCTTTTTCAAGTGTTATAAGTTCTGAAATGCTATCAGAGAAAATTTCATTAGTAACTTCAACTTTAACCATTAGACAATCTAAAATATCCCTGTCAACTATTATCTGGTAATGATCACCAACACCTTTTAATTCCATTAAAACTTCTTCAATCTGACTTGGGAATACATTAACACCTCTAACAATTAACATATCGTCACTTCTTCCAGTAATCCTTCCAATTCTAGGATGCAATAATCCACAAGCACATTCTTCCCATGTTATAGAAGAAAGATCTTTTGTTCTATATCTTAAAACAGGCATCGCTTCTCTCTGTAAAGTTGTGAATACTAGTTCTCCTTTCCCTTCCCCATCAACATCAGTTTTATTGCCCTCACTATCAATTGTTTCTACGATAAAGTGATCCGACCATGTATGAAGTCCATTGTGTTCAGAGCATTCTATTCCAACTCCAGGGCCACATAACTCAGTTAGTCCATAAATGTCAAATGCTTCAAGACCTAGGCCTTTTTCAATTCTCTTTCTCATGTTCTCTGACCAAGATTCTGCACCAAATACCCCGCGCTTCAATGATAGTGTTTCAATTTTTACATCATTAGCTTTCATTAATTCAGAGAGCATTAACGCATAAGATGGTGTGCATGCAAGAGTAGTTGTTTTCATATCTTTTAGAATTTTAATCTGCCTCATAGTATTTCCACTACTAGCAGGTATAACAGCTGCACCTAACCTCTCTGCACCATAGTGTAGACCTAATCCACCAGTGAATAATCCATAACCATAGCTGACCTGCACAATATCTTTATTCGTTGCGCCTACAGTTTCAAGGCATCTTTTATTTAACTCGGCCCAATTTTCAATATCCTTTTTAGTATAGGGAACAACAGTTGGTATCCCAGTTGTACCCGAAGAAGAGTGAAATCTAACAACTCTATCTAGAGGTATTGCTATTAATCCATATGGGTAATGATGCCTTAGATCTGCTTTTGATAGAAATGGAATCTTTGAAATGTCGTCCAATCCTTTTATGTCTTCAGGTTTCACCCCCGCTTCTTTCATTTTTTGTTTGTAATAGGGTATATTGTCCCATGAATATTTAACATTTTTAACAAGGAGTTTTCCTTGGGATTTTCTAATTTCCTCGACTGTTTTATGCAACTAATCCCTCCAAGAAAATTATAACTACACAAAACCTATAAACATGAGTATATATTTATTTCGATAGTATTTTGGCTCTAGTAAATAAAATTATCAGAAGAAATTTGCAAAAGACTTTTTAATAGAGTGAAAGAAGGAATTAAGAGGATATGTCAGATTCAAAACTTGTTCCCTTTAAAGCGAAAAAAACTTTTAATCTTTTTAATAAAAGATTTGAAGAAGGAAGGGATTACCAACTTCATTTTTTAGAAGTTGAAGTTTTAATAAAAGAGGGATTGGCAGAAATAATTCCATTGAGCTCAGTTGATTATAGAAAAATGCTAAATGAAGAGAAAGTTTCAGAAAAAATGTTAGAGTTAAATGAAAATTTTTTTTACTATGCAAAGCTATCCCAAAAATATCTTAAAGAAAAAAGTGGTATATCCGAACTCGATAAAAAAAAATATAATGATAGTGCAAGCGCATTAAGGAATTTTTTAAGATTGAGGGCAGAAAAGATTTTAAAGTTATTATTAATCCAAAGCCAAAAAATTGAAGTCCATGAAGATGAATTGGAGTACGTATCATTAATAAATAAAGAAATTTCAAAATGGATACAGTATGGAGAGGAGATAGTAAAGGGAGAAGGATATGAAGCTTAATTATGAAGAAGTTGTAGATAGATTTAAAGAATTCTATGAAGCTTATCCTGACGTAAGTGAGCCCAAATATAAGAAACTTATTGATAAAATGAAGATAGAAGGTAAAAGCTCCCTTGATATTAATTTTGATGACGTTATTGACTTTGATTTCGATCTCTCCGAACAGCTTCTAATTGAGCCTGAGCAAATTTTATCTGCACCAAGTGAGGCTTTGAAAGAGACTTATGGTGCTGAAACTGAAAAAAGGCTTACAGCGAGATTTCTTAATCTACCCCCAAAAGATAGGGTAGATATCAGAGATATTAGGGCCGTGCATATTAATAAGATGATTCAAGTAGAAGGCGTAGTAAGGAGGACTTCAGAAGTCAAACCTGAAGTAATTGAAGCAGTATTTAGTTGCGAAAGGTGTGGGGAATACATTACAGTGATGCAAGACTCCCAAGTTTTTAAGACTCCTGTTACTTGCTCTAATCCCGCATGTGGAAGAAATGGGCCTTTCAAATTAGTCAAAGCATATTCAAAGTTTGTAGATTGGCAGAGTATTAAAATTCAAGAAAAACCTGAAAAATTAAAGGGAGGCAGACTGCCTTGGAATATGGATTGTATAATAAAGGATGATATTGTTGACACCGCCCACCCAGGAAATGTTGTAACTGTAGTTGGGACTTTAAAGACAATACAAGAGAGCTCTCTAAAAGGCGGAGGTAAAAAAACTACTTTTAGTAAATCTATAGAAGTAAACAGTATTGAAGTAAAAGATAAAGACATTCAGGATCTAGAATTAACGGAAGAAGATGAGGAAAGAATATTAGAGTTGGCTTCAGATCCAAAAATATGTGAAAATATCACTAATTCTATCGCACCATCAATTTTTGGAAATGAGCAAGTTAAGTATGCCGTTGCATTGCAGCTTTTTTCAAGCGAAGCAAAGATTCTAAATGATGAAACAAGAATACGGGGCGACTCCCATATTCTTCTTGTTGGTGATCCTGGAGTTGCCAAATCCCAAATTCTTAAATACATCAATCTTGTTGCACCAAGATCAATCTATACAAGCGGCAAGGGAACATCTGCTGCAGGCCTTACTGCTGCAGTAATACGAGATGAAAATTCAGGTTCATTTGCCCTTGAAGCAGGGGCTCTTGTTATTGCCGATAATGGTATTGCTTGCATAGATGAAATAGACAAAATGTCTAATGAAGATCGTTCCTCAATTCATGAAGCTATGGAACAACAAACAATTTCTATTGCTAAAGCTGGGATTATTGCAACTTTAAATGCACGAGCCTCTATTCTTGCTGCTGCGAATCCAAAAAGGGGGAGGTTTGACAGTTACAAACCACTCGGAGAGCAGATAGATCTTTTGCCCACACTACTTTCAAGATTTGATTTGATTTTTATATTAACAGATAAACCAAAAGAAAGTGAAGATAAAAAAATTGCAGAACATATATTAAAAGTTCATTCCAGAGAAAAAGAATCTATAATACCTATATTAAGTACAGATGATATCCGAAAGTATGCTATATACTCAAAAAAAATGATTAAAGGAATAACATTAACAGAAGAAGCAAAGAATAGACTTTTAGAATTTTATGTGAGCATTAGAAAAAAAGGTGAAGAAAAAAACACCCCAATTCCGATTACCGCAAGACAGCTTGAATCATTAATAAGATTGTCCGAAGCAAGGGCAAGAATGAGGCTATCTGATAAAGTAATTGTTGAGGATGTGGAGGATATTATCCAATTATACATGAAATCAATAGAGGATGCAGGAAAAGACCCAGAAACTGGAGAAATCGATATAGATATGATAATGACAGGTAGGCCAAAATCCCAGAGAGATAAGATTACTGTCATAATGGATATTATTTCTAATTTAGATAAGAAAAATAATGGTGATGGTGCACTTATAGGTGATGTCTATGAGGAAGCAAGAGCAGAAAATATTAGTGATTCATTTACCCGTAAGATTATAGACGAGTTAAAACAGAAAGGAGATGTATATGAACCAAGGCCAGATAGACTTAAATTAACTTTACTTTAAAGGAGAGAAGTTCAATTGTATAACAGAGGGAGAAATTCAGAAGTTACTTTGGTAAAAAAATTATGGGAAAATGGATATGCGGCCCTTAGAATGCCAGGTTCTGGGAGGGGGCAATTATATCCTCATCCCGATATCATTGCGGGTAATGGCAAAAAATATCTTGGAATAGAAGTAAAAATAAGGGCAGATGAGAAATGTTACTTTAAAGATGAAGATGTTGAAAAATTAAAAGAGTTTTGCATTACATTTGGTGCCATTCCATATTTTGCAGTTAGATTTGTAAGAAGATGGCGATTTTTTGAAGTTGAAGATTTAGAAAAAACTCCTAGTGGATATAGAGCTTCTTTTGAAAACGGTAAAGAATTCTCTGAAGTAATAGGGGACGAAAATGATCTTTAGACAAGTAGAAGCAGATGACCTATACACAATAATAGATTTAGAGTATCAAAATTTTGATTTTCCATATCCACCTGAAATAATCAACTTTCTGTATGAGTCATACAGGAACACATTTCTTGTAGTAGAAAAAGATAGAGATATTATTGGATTTGTAATAGGTATTACCCAAAAAAAAGAGGGGCATATTTTAGTAATAGCTGTAAGAGATGATTTTAAGAGAAAGGGGATAGGAACAGTTCTTATGAAAAAATTAATTAATGTTTATGAAAAAAATGGTATAACTAGATTAAAACTTGAGGTGCGAGAAAGTAATGTTGCCGCAATATCAATGTACAGAAAACTTGGATTTAAGATTAATAATAAACTCAAACATTACTACGAGGATGGAGAAGATGGATTACTTCTAAGAAGAGGTTAATCTAAGTTCCTTTATCCTTGCCCACAAATTTGATCTTTTTTAATGGCCCTTCGTAGTATATCTCAATCTCTTTTTCAAGATATTCGTATAAATATCTCTCCACTGTGCTTCTAGGTATTCTAGTCTCATTTACTAATTCTTGAATAAAGTAATCCTTACCTGACTTAGTTCTTTCCCTGAGGAGATTTCTTATATACTCAATTCTCTCATTTCTCAATTCGAATTGTTTTCTCCACCCCATATTATCACCATCGATTACATATATTGAGCGATTAATCTTTAGTTATTAGTATTTAGTTACTCTAACTATATAAAGTTTTCGGTAATTAAAATTAATAATTGAAATACATAATAGCATTTTAATGTCCAAAATTATTTATTTAAACGAGTAACTATAATGATAGAAATAATATTTTTATTGATAAACAATTATAAAAATAGAAATTTATATACTAATTATTTTAAATATATGTTAATAGTAGAATCCAAAGATTTATTTAGGGAGGGCATATCTTTTTTTTGATGATATTATGTTTAAAAATATAGTTATTGTAGGAACAGGATATGTTGGAATTCCTGTTGCTGCTATGTTTGCAGATAAAGGATTTAATGTAATTGGAATTAATAGAACAAAAGATAAAGTTGATCTTATAAATAAAGGTCTATGCCCCATAGAGGGAGATGAACCAAATTTACCTGAGCTTATAAAAAAGGTCGTAAAAAATAAGAAACTAGTTGCAACAACTGATTATTCTTACTGTAAAAATGCTGATGCAATATTAATTTGCGTAGAGACCCCTTTCGATTCTGAAAAATGGGAACCTCATTACGACTCATTAAAATCAGCTCTGACAAGTGTAGCTCAAAATATGTCTAAAGGGTGTTTAGTAATAGTAGAATCAACAATAGCCCCTACAACAATGGAGTCTTTAGTTAAGCCAATTTTGGAAAATACATCTAAGATGAAAGCAGGTAAAGATTTCTTACTTGGGAACTGTCCAGAACGTGTAATGCCTGGAAAGCTTCTTTATAACATTGAAAATTTATCAAGGGTATGTGGAGGTATAAACGAAGAAACAAGCAACAAAATGCTTGAACTCTATTCTCACATAGTTAAAGGAGAGCTTTATCCAACAGATTGTATTACTGCTGAAGTCGTAAAAACAGCGGAGAATGCGTACAGGGATGTTGAGATAGCATTTGCAAATGAGGTGGCATTAATATGTGAAAAACTTGGAATCAATGTATACGAAGTTAGAGAATTAGTAAATAAAGCCCCATACAGAAATATGCATTTACCTGGGGCTGGCGTTGGAGGCCATTGCCTTCCAAAAGATTCGCTATTACTCTCATATGGTGTTAAAGGTATTATGAAGCCAGAGTTAATGATACTTGCTAGAAATCTAAACAAGAAAATGCCAATTCATACTGCAGGCCTGTTACTTAATATTTTTAAAGAAAAAGGAATTAATGTTAAAGGCAAAAAAATTACAGTGTGTGGCTTTGCTTATCTAGAGAATTCTGATGATACAAGAAACACTCCTGCACTTGATGTAATTAATACTTTGAAAGAAAAAGGCGCTGTAATTCAGGTCCATGACCCCTTTGTTAAAAGTTACGAGGGTATTGAAATAAAAAAGAATTTTTATGAAAGTATAGATGGATCAGACGCGATAATATTTGTAACAGCACATTCAGAATATAAAAAAGTTGATCTTAGCAAAATCAAAAAACTAATGAATACCCCAATTATTATAGATGGAAGAAATATCTTCGAAAAGGAAGAGATGATTAAGAAAGGATTTATTTACAAAGGAGTCGGAAAAGGATAAATTATATCCTTTTAATTATATTGTTTGTATAAGAATCAATCGCAGATATTGCAACTTCGAGTGCATGTAGTCCCTCTTCTCCAGAAACTGGTGGCGCAATATCTTTTTTTAAATATTTAATAAAACATTCAAGTTCTATCGATAAGGGTTCTCTTTTTTCAATTTTTGCATCTTTTTCCCATTCTTTGTCGTAGAGAACTAGTTTCTGATCTATATAATCAACTTCTGCTATCCCCTTATCTGCAACAATAGTAAGGCTCCTTACTTTATGAGGAGTATGCCAGTTTGTATTAATTAGTCCGGTGCAGCTATTTCCAAAAGTCATCAAAATTGTAGCGTAATCTTCGAAGAGGTGCATTCTTTTACCCCCAGTTGCATATACTGTTTTGACTTTTTCTTCAAGTAAAAAGGACATTATGTCTATATCATGAACACCTAAATCAATTATTATACCTACATCCCTTATTCTTGGATTGTATGGCCCTACCCTTTTTGAGGACATTGTAACAATTTTACCTAAAGTATCGTTTTTAATCAATTCTTTTAGTTTTTGTATGGCTGGATTGAATCTTTCAATGTGCCCTACAGAAAGTTTAACATTGAATTTTTTTGCATTATCGATAATTTCCTTAGCATTTTCAATAGAGTCAGCAATAGGTTTTTCAACTAAAACGTCTACTCCATTTTCAATGAGGTCATCACATACTTCTTTGTGAAGTTTTGTTGGAACTGCTACAACTGCAGCATCTAAACCTTCGTTTATTAACTCTTTATAATCTAAAAATCCTTTAGTATTATACGTATTTGATAATTCAGAAATTCTTTTTTTGTCTATGTCTGATATACCTACTAATTCAACATTCATTGAAGCAAGATTTCTAATATGGTGCCCTCCCATTACCCCTGCACCAATTACTCCAATCTTAATCATTTAAACCCCTCAAAGAAAGAAATAATAAAATCAAGCTCTTCTTTTTTTAGCAGTGGATGAACAGGTATCGACAAAACTTCTTTTGCTGCCTTTTCTGTTTCTCTTAATTTATCTTTATATCCAAGTTCCAGGTATAAAGGCTGCATATGCAATGGCATTGGGTAGTATATGCCATACCCTATTCCTGCTTTTTCAAGCCCTTTGATTATTTGATCTCGTTTTCCATTTTTTATTCTTACAGTATATTGGTGAAATACATGTTCTTTGTTATTTGAAACTTTAGGGCATTCTAAATAATCCAATTTAGACAATTTTTTAGAATAGACTTCTGCATTTTTTCTTCGAGCTTTATTGAAATCATCAAGTTTTTTTAATTGACATATACCAATAGCCGCACAAATATCAGTCATTCTAAAATTAAACCCCAAAGTATCATAGTAATATCTTCTCTCTTGTCCGTGATTTCTTATTTTTTTTGATTTTTCACACACTGATTTACTATTGGTAGTAATCATGCCCCCCTCTGAAGTGGTAATATTTTTTGTTGGGTAAAAGGAAAAACACCCTGTCCCAAATGATCCAGCTTTTTTTCCATCAAATTTGGCTCCATGTGCTTGGGCAGCATCTTCAATCAGTATAAGATTATGATCGTCACATATTTCTTTTATTTTTTTTATTTCTGCTGTCTGGCCGTATAAGTGAACTGGCATTATTGCTTTTGTCTTCTTTGTAATTTTTTCTTCAATTAAAGAAGGGTTTATATTAAACGAATTTGGATCTATATCAACAAAAACAGGTTTCGCACCGGTAAAGAGAACAGAATTTGCAGTGGCTACAAAAGAAAATGAAGAAGTAATAACTTCATGCCCCTTGCCAATGTCATTTGCCAAAAGGGCAACATGTAAAGCTGTTGTTCCATTTGAAGTGGAAATTGCATAATCTGTCCCTATATAATTTGCAAATTTCTTTTCAAATTCTTCAACTTTTTTTGATTGGGCGATATTCCCACTTATCAGTACAGATCTGACTGCTTCAATTTCGTCTTCAGTTATAGATGGTTTTGCTATAGGTATATTCATTTTATTCCCCTAATAAAAGATAATCTTCTTTGTTAATATAAAATTTAGTCTTACAAACTGTGCATTCCATAAAAACTTCGTTTGCTACTTCTTTGATTTTTTTTGCTTTTTGGCCACATTTGCAAACAAATCCCTTGAGTTTAGCAGGATTTCCAAAAACTAGCCCATATGCAGGAACATTTTTTGTCACTACGGCCCCTGAACCTACCATAGCATATTCCCCGATAATTATCCCACATATAATGGTTGCATTGGCACCGATTGACGCCCCTCTTTTGACAAGCGTATTAACACATTTCCAATTACTATTGAAAGCTCTAGGATACAAATCATTAGTAAAAGTCATGTGGGGTCCCAAAAAAACTTCATCTTCGATTATAACCCCATGATACACAGATACGCCATTTTGTATCTTTACGTTGTTTCCAATTTTCACACCAAAATCTATGTATACACACTTACTAATAATACAGTTTTCTCCAATCTCAGCCTCCTCTCTCACTTGAGATTGATGCCAAATCTTAGTATTTTTACCAATTTTAGCACCTTTGGAAATTTCTGCAGTTTCATGGACAAAGTATTCCGGCATATAGCGTAATGTCCTAAAAAGAATTTAAAGTTTTCTAAAGATTATCTAGGTAAAATATACAATATACCAGCTATACCTGACATAATAGAAAATAGATAGCAGAATAAGATTGCTTTTTTTTCAGTCATAGGAAAATAATAAGGTAAAAACCATTTTACAGTAAGATTATTTGGAACATGAAGTATCCCATTTTTATCTACTTTTCCAAATTTAATATGGGGATATCCTCTTAGCTTCCAATAAACAAACATTAAAAAGTTGATTATATGTGGTATTAAAATAATGACCCCAAATATCTCAAGATTTAGAAATATTATAAACCCCCCAAGTGCCGCTCCAATCATAAGCGTTCCTATGTTTCCTAAAAATATTCTTGAAGGGTACTTATTAAAATACATAAAAGCTATCATTGCGCCAAGTATCGGAGCGATATAAATAAGGCCGGTGTAATTAAATTTGATGAAAGCTGCTATGGCAGAAAATACTATAAGAATAGTTGTGACGCCACCTGAAACCCCATTGAATCCAGAATGCATATTTATTAGATTAGAAACGACCATCACATAAAGCGGAGCAATAATATAAGAAAATAAAATTCCTAATTCAATTTCAATAAAAATAAGCGACAGTGAAGTATCAATGTTTAAAAGTGCAATTGGGAATGCTAAAAAGAATGGAGCTATAATCTTAATTTTTCTTCCTATGTTAATAAGATCGTCAACTAAACCAAAAACAGCAGATATAACTATGACAAAGTAAAATATAAGAAGCTCCTCAACTAGGGGAAAAATGATCTGAAGTATAATCAACGAAGAGAGAACGCCCATTAATATAGGAAGGCCACCCATTGTTGGAACTAATGTTTTATTTATTTTATAGTAATCTCGTACGACAAGATTCTCTTCTTTAAATTTCTGAATGAATTTAGGTATTAAAAAAAAAGTAATTGAGAAACTTATAATTAAAGAAATAAAAAAAGTTAAGTAAGAATGCATATTGTCCGCCCATTACCTTAGTATTCTATAAATTTTAACATAACCGTTGTCATAGACGAGATTGTAATTTTGAAGGCCTCTCTCATAAACTATGAGCTTTGAAAATAGTGTATCCTTTATATTTTCAGGCATCATAATTGCATTTTGCGGGGTAATGTAGATTATCTGAGGAATTGATTGGAAGTTATATTTAACATTCTCATATACATAGTTTTGCCCGTTTGGATTCTCAATGACAAAGTTAGAAACGCCATAACGTTGATTATTTTGCTCAATATAACAGTAGTTATTTTTATCGTCAGTAACTAAGAAAAGTCTAGTTGCCCCACTTTCATATATGTAGGTAATTGCATTGTTTAGTTTTGATGTACCTTTAAAATAGAAATATGCAGTCCTAAATGTATCCTTTCCTATTACACTGTTTAGGACAGTAGTTTTAACTAAAAGACTTTGATCCACTAGAACATAATTCATTCTAAAGTTATTGCCTGTTGCCCTATATGCTTCCTGCTCCATAGCAGTGATTTTTTGAATACCTGTCGAGTCGGTAGATCCTAAAAATTCACCAAACCCGCTAATCCATGGTCCCATACCACTTCTCATACCATCAGATATTGTTCTCCTCCCCCCAACTGTCTGTATCCAATATCCATAATCCCACCAGTTACAGACCACTTCTTCCTGCGGGGTATTATCATTTAGCCACATTAAGGCTGATAACCATCTATCCTCTAGATGTGGAGATTGTGAAGTTCTATATGGAATAGACCCCCCATATCTCTGGTCAAGAGGATTATACAATGAAAAAGAAGTAAATAAAATAAGTAGTACTATTGTAAGGGAAACTGCACTGTTTTTAGAAAATCTATCTGACAGAAAATCATAAGCACCTAAAAATCCGAAAGCTGCCATCATTGCAAAAGTTATGCCGCCAAAAAATGAATTTCTTAACATTTGGTAAGACATGAAGGCATTAAAGGCAAAGGCAGACAAGATAAAGAGCGTAGATTTAGAATTATCATTGTTTATTACTCTATAGATTGCATACGCAGCCCCTATTATCGCCATTATGGGGAATAGGTAAAATTTGTCTAAAAAATCAGAAAATGTGCTTGCTTGTCCTTGTCCTGAAATTCCACTAATATCAACACTTCTAAATATGTATCCTAATACGTTATAGTTTAAGACAAATTCAGAAAATGCTATTAGTATTACAGATAATACTGCCATGAACACAATATAGTATTTCCTATCTTTTGCAAAGTAGCTTGATAGGTATATAACAAGTGCAAATCCCAACCCAAGAAGAGCGAGGTAAATCCTCAAAGATTCAAGTTTATAGGGGGGTATCAAGAAATTTGCATAGAGTAGAGCAATTAAACATGCCGCAACTAATACCCACAAATCAATATCTTTAAAGATTTTTTCTTTTATTGTAATATTTTTAACCTTCTTAGCTTCTTTAATAAAAGGTTTAAAGAGTATGTAAGTTGCTACTATTAAAGGAATAAAGAAGAAATTACCAAAAGTATTGGCATATAGTAATAACACTATTAATGCTAAAATTCCATAGAGAATAGTTTTGTTTCTATCTTTTTCTTTGAATATTAACATTGTTAGTAACATGAAAAGTATAAAGAAGAGTGAGCCAATTGTATCCTTCCATAAGCCTCCTCCCGAAGTTCTATAAATGAATGCAGGCATTATTGCAAGGAAAAATGATGAAATTATGGCAACATATTTATTATCCCATGCCTTTAATGCAACAAAGTATATCAAAATTGCTCCGATTATACCAATGAATATAGGGAGATACATATGGACTTTTAACAAATCGATTCTTGTAATTTTTGAAATAATTGAAGTTAAAATCGGCAATCCCTGTAAGTCTTCAGTTATAAATGACCTAACAACAGTTGGGGCCATTGGATCTATTTTTGGAATCTCACCATAAAGATGATATGCTGCTTCTCTCAAGAAAAAATAAGGGTCATATCCCAAAAGTCTGTTAAATCTTAGGGGCCAAGATCTCAAGAAATAGCCAATCACTGCAGAGAGTAAGAGGCCAGTAACGACAAAATAATTATCATAATTATGTATTCCTTCAAAGGAAGATTTTTCTGTTTTAATTGTTTTTTTATTCTTTTTTCCTTTAGCTTTTGCCATTGTAATCTCCATATGTAAAGGCTAGAAAATAATTTAAATAATTAACTGAATAAAAAAGGAAAAAAATTAAATAATTAATTTTTTCTTCTTCGGAAGTAATAGTAAACTAATGCTGCTGCACCTAAGACACCTGGAACTTCAAATCCTGGAACTCCTTTTATAGGAGAAGCGTCTTCCTTTTCTACTGTAACATAGATTACGTCTCTATCTGTTTCTCCATTATTATCGGTCACTACTAAAACTACCTTGTATACGCCTGGTGTGGCATATGAATGAAGTGGTTCTTTTTCGTCAGAATACCTATCATCCCCGAAGTCCCAAGAATACTTTGTTATTGTTCCATCAGCGTCAGTTGATTTAGATGCATCAAAATGGATTGATTCGCCCACTTTTGCTTTTACATCGTTACCTGCATCTGCTTTTGGAGGCTTGTTAGTTGTTGGAGGTGGCGTTGGAGTAGTTTGATCTTCAGTAATTATTGCAATGGCAGTGTCTGTATTTGTTGCACCACTATTATCTGTAACTGTCAATGAAACGGTGTATGTGCCTGGAGAAGAATAGACATGGCTTACAATTGACCCTAAAGAGCTTCCGCCATCCCCAAAGTCCCAAGAATAGCTAACTATTGTGCCGTCAGAATCGGTAGATCCAGAACCATTAAATGTAACTGGTTGCCCTACTTTAGAAGTTTTGTTAGGGCCTGCATCGGCCGTAGGGGGATTATTTGATGGCGTTGGTGTAGAGGCGACTGTTAAAGTTTGAGTGCGTTCGTTGTTTGTTTCATTTTCTTCTGAAATGACGTTTGAAGGATCTATGGCGACTTTAACAGTAGTGGATCCTTCAGGGAGTATTAGTGTCGGAAAATTGACTGTGGCTGATGATCCAGCAGGCAAAGTCACAGTTCCTAATCCATCAAATTTTGTAACTCCATTAAACCATATCTTTAAGCCAACTTCTCCGTTATAACTACCTGCACCGCTATTAGCAATAGTGACAACTACCATATTTGAAGTTCCTTTCTCAATATTTGTAATTTTGAAATCAGGTTTACTTACTGATGGTGTAGAGTAAAAGTACAATAAAGTTGGATTTTTGAACTCAATCCTATCGACTGAATTCCCATTATCCGTTTTTTTAGTGAATTCGATCCTAAATTGAACATATTTTTTCCCAGAAGAAACTGCATTTTGCAGCGCTGATTTAACGTCCATTACTTCAGAGGGAGGAGAATTGCCAGACCATACTGTAGAAAGTTTTGGACCATCGAAATCAGATAATTCTAAGGTATTCCCATAATTGACGTTGTATACTGATAGTTTTCCTAAAGTTGCAAATGGATTTCCTTTAGCTATATTATTGTCTGTCAAGCCTAGCGTTGCAGATGTAATGGTTGCATCTGCTGGTATACTAGAAATATCAAAAGCTAAAAAGCATTTTACCTGGTGATTGCCACCTTGATCACCTGCCGTGTAGAGTTGTCCGTCGTATTTTGTTCCCATACTTGTTAAACTGCCGCTAATAGACTCAACAGGCTTGTGAATTAAAGAAGCAATTATTCCAGGAATAATAGGATTTATAGGAGTCACGCTAGTTGCAGTTGTTATAAGCCCCAAACACAACAATGTCGCTATAACAAGTGATATCAATCTTGTTTTATTTTTCATAAAAACACCTTATATTCCTATATATCTAAGAAAAAGGAATATTTAAATCTTATTATCCGTTTAGGAAAATAGTAAAGAATTATGATTTTATTTTTTTAGCCGCAGTTTTTAAGGCGATTAATGTACTTTTTTGAGGCATTATTGTCACAACTGGGATTGTAACGACTTTTTCTACAATTGAGCTTACTATGGGGGCACATACCAATGCACTAGCCCCGTCTCTTTCTGCCCTTATTGATTGGATGAACACTTCTTCAATATTTGTGACAGAATACTCTTTAATCAAATATTTATTTTCATTATCCAATATATAGTTCTCGTCAAGCATGTTTAGAACTGATCTTGAAGCTACAAGTGCAATAAATTTATTAGAGTTTTCCTCTCCTTTTCGTAGTACATCATATATTTTTCTAATAGTCTTTATGTTGGGATCCCTATTTCCTGAAATAATTTTATAAATAGTTGGAAGAGGTATCCCTGAAATATCAGAAAAATTCTTGATACTACCAAAAGTATTAACTAAAAGGGATTCCAGTTCAATTTTAAACTCACTATTTGAAAGAAAAATTATCTCTCTTAATCTCTCTGCTTCTTTAAGCCCCAGATAATCACCTTAAAGTATATCTGTTATAACTATATTTATACTTATGGGTAAATTAATTATACTATAATAGAAAAACTTATAAGAAAGATAATGATAATAGCGTTGGTGAAACAAATGAAAAAAACATTTGCCATAGTATCTTCTATATTGATTGTTACGGCACTTTTATTAGGTTGTGTTGGACAAGATAAAGACAGTACTAAAAAGATGACTGAACTTAAGATAGGTTACCAGCCTAGCACCCACCAGATTGCAGAAATGGTCGCAATGGAAAAAGGATGGTGGCTAAACGATCTAAAAAAATTTGGAATTGAAAAGGTAACCGACTATGAATTTCCATCTGGGCCACCAGAAATGCAAGCAATGTTAGGGGGGGATATTGACATAGCTTATGTAGGTGCTACACCCCCCATACCAGCAATCGATCAAGGATTGGATGCCAAGATTGTAGCCGCTGTTCAAACACAAGGATCAGGTATAGTCATACGACCAGAGAGCAATTATACCGGCCCCTCATATCTTGTTGGGAAAAAAATTGGTACATTTCCGCCTGGCTCAATACAAGATATGGTTCTAAAAAAATGGCTAACTGATAATGGGATAGATGTTTCTAAAGTGGATATCAAGCCTATGACTCCAGGGGATGCAACTACAGCATTGGCTGCAAAGCAGTTAGATGCAGTATTTCTGCCTGAACCATCGCCTGCCTTTTTAGAAATAAGCGGTAACGGAAAAAGTGTTGTTGCTTCAGGAGAAATGTGGCCAGGCCATGCATGTTGCGTTCTATTGGTCAACGGAAAATTGATAAGAGAAAATCCAGAACTGGTCAAGGAGATAATAAGAATCCATATCAAAGCCACAGAATTTATTGAAGAAAATCCAGATGAGTCCGCAGAAATAGCTTCAAAAAAGCTTGGATTATCTAAGGAATCTATTTTATATTCAATTAAAAATTCTGATACCACATTCATTCACGATCCCAATAAGATAGTAGAATATATTGAAGCTTATGGAATAGAGCACTATAATCTTAAGTATACAAAAAAACTCCTCACCGCAAAAGATCTGATAGATACTAAGCTTTACAATGAAGTTATTAAAAAATAATGGATAGCTATTTAAATTAATTTTTTATTTTTTATTCAAATGAATAGTTATGATAATTTTCTAGAAAAGTATAGAATATATACTGTTATTTCACTAGGGATAGCAATTGCTTTATGGGAATTTGTTGCAGTTTTTGTTGTAAGAAATTCTTTTTTATTGCCAAGCTTTATTGATACGATGACATCCCTATACAATCTTGTAAAAAGTATGGAGATATTCTCAGATTTAATTATAAGTCTATATCATTTTATATTGGGGATGTTCTTTGCAGTCGTATTGGGCATACCTATTGGGATGGGAATGGGATGGTTTAAAAAAGTGGACAATCTTATGGACCCCATTATCGAACTATTGAGGCCTGTGCCACCTTTAGCATGGATACCTTTTGCAATAGTTTGGTTTGGATTGACCCATCAATCCGCTGGATTTATAATATTTGTTGGTGCATTTTTCCCAATTTTAACTAATACTTACTCTGGATTTAGTAGTATACCTAAAACGTTAGTTGAGGCCGCAAAAGTGTTAGGGTGCACAAGAAGTAGAGACTTGCTTAAATCAGTTGGATTGCCTTCATCGCTACCACACATCGCTGTTGGACTTAGAGTTGCAATGGGCATTGGATGGATGTGTCTCGTTGCTGCGGAGCTTTTCGGTGTAAGTAAAAATGGTCTAGGATACAAAATCTGGTGGTACTACTACCTCCACAGAATGGATAACGTTCTTTCCTATATGATCATTTTAGGCCTAATTGGTCTTGGAATAAATTGGGCTTTTAGGTACATTGTCGAGAAAAAGTTTCTCATGTGGATGGAGGGGACTGTATATTAATTTCTTCCATCAGTTGATCCAATATTTCTTTTCTTAAAGCTACAAATTCAAGGGTAGTCCTATTCCTTTTTCTAGCAAGAGGAATATCAAATTCCTTCTTTATTTTTGCAGGTCTTTTGGATAAAACAAGCACTCTATCCCCAAGATACACTGCTTCATCCACATTGTGTGTGATAAAAATAATTGTTTTTTTTGTTTGTGCCCAAATTCTCAATAGCTCATCTTGAAGAATATTTCTTGTCTGTGCATCTAAAGCACCGAACGGCTCATCCATTAGTAAAACATCTGGGTCGTTAACTAAAGCTCTTGCAATGGCAACTCTTTGCTTCATACCCCCAGACAGCTGATGAGGATAGCTATTTTTGTACCCTTCTAATCCCACCATGGCGATAAATTTATCAGATAGCTCATCCCTTTCTTTAGCAGATAATCCTTTGTATTCAAGACCGAACTCAACATTTTTCTTTACTGTTCTCCATGGAAATAGCGCAAATTCTTGGAATACCATACCTCTTTTTGAAGAGGGGGTCTCAATTTTTTTCCCATCGATTAGAACTTCACCAGAATCGGCATTTAGTAGGCCGGCTATTATCCTCAAAATTGTTGTTTTACCACACCCCGAAGATCCAACTAAACAGAGAAATTCGCCATCATTTACTTTAAAATTGACTTTATCAACAACAGGAAGAGGTTTTCCATCCTCTGGTTTAGAAAAGCTCTTAGAAATATTATTTACCTCAACCTTTATCTTTCCCATACGGTAATGTCTAGTAGAACTACTTTTAAATATTCCCATGATTTAACTTATAAAGCAAATAATGTTTTTATTTTTATGAAAATAATTGGAGTTTATGGTTTTAAGAAGTCTGGGAAAACAACAGTTGTGACTTCAATTATAAGTACATTAGTTAAAAGAGGTTACTCAGTTTCTTCAGCAAAAAGTATTCATATAGAGGATTTCTCTTTAGAATCTGAGGGAACAGATACCCACAAACATCATCTTTCTGGAGCAGATAGAGTAGGAATAGTGTATCCTAAAGGTAAAGTTGTATTGTATTACGATCAAAATAATGAAGAATTTTTTAATAACTTTGATTCAGATTATCTTATTCTCGAAGGATTTAGAGACTACAAATGTCCTAAAATATTATGTGCTAGGGATGAAAATGACATAATCAAAGATTTGAAAAAAGAAGTGATATGTATTTCAGGTTTAATTTCAAATGACATCGAGGAGTACAAAGGTATACCTGTAATTAGCTATAGGGATATAGATAAAATAATAGAAATAATAGAAAAATTATAAATCTCTAATGCATTTTTCTACTGCTTCATTTGCTTTTATGTAGTCAGATAGAACTTTTTCACCGAACGGTGTAAGCTCTGAATGTCCCCCGCCCTTGCCTCCCCGCGTTTTAGAGATGATTTCCTGCCCAGAGCTCTTTTCAATTGATCTAATTTTTCTCCAGGCATGAGCATAAGAAATATTATAAAAGTTTGCAGCTTCCGAAATGGACTTTAATTCTTTAATCTTGAGTAGCAGATCTGCAGTTCCCTTTCCCAAGATGTATTTCTTATCCTTATCTTCAAGCCATAGTTTAAATTTTGGTACATGTTCCATAGAATCAATCACACAAATAAGATATAAGCAATTAACATGAATACTATGATTATTACTGCAAGGATTATGCTGTCCCTATTATTAAACTTTGGTTTCGGAACCCCATCCACATCCCTATCAATTTCTTTTCCCATGATACCCCCATTATATTAAAAATTAAAAGTATATAAATTAAATGGTTAATTTTGGAACATTAGTATTTGCTGTAAATATACTTTATTAGATATAAGAATGGGGTATCTGATAAAGCAATTATCCATTTTACAATATACTGGCCTATAATCAATGAAAATAAAACTTCCAAAGAATTTGTGCCATAAAACGCTATTGTAATAAAAATTAAGGTATCAACAAATTGACTTATCATGGTCCCGGCGTTGTTTCTAAGCCATAGGTATTTGGGGTATTTTCTCTTAAGAAACATAAATATTTTTACATCAAGATTTTGTGAAACTATATATGCAATCATTGATCCAAAGACTATTCGGGGCACTATCCCAAATACTGACTCGAATGCAGATTGTCCTTGCCAAAATGAAGCTCCTTGCCATTGTAACGCAATCCAAGTAAAAACAACTAATACAATGTTTGATATGAATCCTATAGATACGGCTTTTAAAGCCTCTTCTTCAGAATAAAGTTCAGAAAGAAAATCAGTTAATAAAAAAGTTGTTGAATATGCTAAAACAGCTGCAGGTACTGAAAAGGGTCCAAAAACTACAATCTTCGATGCGATAATATTTGCAATAACAGTAAAACATGCAAACATTCCTATAATGTATTCCACGCCATATTTCTTTGCAATAACTGCAGATAGCGACCCTATACCTAAGGTCATGAACATCCAGATAATTACTTCAATCATAACATCACTATTTTTCTTTGTTACATCATCATATTTAATTAGATTCTTGAATATTTACAAATTGTACCGGCACTTAGTTTTTATTGAAAAACTGGAAATTAAATAATCTTATGTAATATTAAACCCACTATTTTCCATTTTAACAATAGTAGACTTTACCGTCTTTTTATCTCAATTTTCCATCGATTGCATAATCGATGTAAACATGAATTTACACATATTTAAAAATGTTTTGATAAGCTAATAGCAAAGTAAAGGTATATTAGATAAATAGCGATATAATTGGAACATATTCGAATTAACCTTCAAATTATAATGGAAATACGTTATAATAAAAAAATGCCGGAACGTCATTTTTAAGATTAAATAGAATATTGGAAATGCTTATAAAAAGTTATACAGTTCAATGATTATGGCTTCAACAATATTGATCAATCTGATTTTTACGAGCATAATTGCAATAATTGCTTATTTTAAATATCTAAGTGGAAAGAAGGATCTTCATAAATACATATCACTTGGTTTCGCACTTTTTTCACTTCCATTTTTCATGGATGTTTTGAGAGTTTCATTTTATGGAAGAAGTGAAATTGTATTAATAAGTACGATCTTAGGGTACATTTCAATCATATATGCATTAACGAATAAATAGCCCTATTCTAAATAAATTTGGTAGCGGGGAGTGGATTTGAACCACTGGCCTGCGGGTTATGAGCCCGCCGGGCACTCCTAGCTGCCCTACCCCGCTAGAATAAGTATATGCGGACCCGGAGGGATTCGAACCCTCGATCTACGGCTTAGAAGGCCGTCGCCTTATCCACTGGGCTACGGGTCCCAAGACCCTAGATTATAACTAAATCTTAGCTGGCTACTTATAAATGTTTCTCTCAAAAAATAAAGGTTAAATGAACGAAGATTAAAGATATTCGATAAATTTTTATCATTAATAGAAATTTTATTAATATTATATTGAATATTACCAAAATATATTATTAAGAAAGGCATATAAATTTCAAGACTAAATAATAAATATGTTTAGGCCTTCATATGTCGCTGGAAGTTTTTATCCTAAAGACAAATCTTCACTTCAAAAGATGATAGAAAGGTTTATTGAACAAGCTAAAACTAATATCGAGTATATCGATGAAGGAAGGCATATTGGAGTCCTATGCCCCCATGCAGGATATGTTTATTCTGGAAGGACCCAAGCATATTCATTTAGTTATTTATCAAACTCCCCCCCTGAGACATATGTCATCCTTGGGCCAAATCACACTGGAATGGGCCTTCCTATATCCATCATGAATGAGGGATCGTGGGAAACTCCATTTGGCGAAATAAAAATCAATGAAGAGCTTGCATCGAAAATAATCGAAAAATCAGGGTTTATCGGAATTGATTCTTCAGCGCATAAATACGAACACTCTATAGAAGTTCAACTACCCTTCTTACAGTATATCAAAAAAGATGCAACTTTTGTTCCCATATGCATGGGGATACAGGATAAGGAAACTGCTGTTGATGTAGGAAGGGCTATTGCAAAATCAAGTAAAGACCCTCTAGGCGTAATTGCTTCAAGTGATTTAGTGCATTATGGCAGCAGATTCAGTTATAATCCTGTTAGGGGTGGGAAAGAAGAGATACTTTCTTGGATAAAGAAAAATGATATGGAGATACTAAAAAGAGCTGAGGAGCTAGATACTGAAGGATTGTATAAATTCATAAGCAGTAAAGATTACACCACATGTGGTTATGGCCCGCTTTCTGCCATGCTTACTTGTATGAAAGAGTTAGGTGCAAAAAAAGGTAAAATTTTAAATTATTCAAATTCATATGAAACTTCTGGAGATTATAGTGCGGTTGTAGGTTATGGATCGGTGGGTGTCAAATGTTAGTCTCTGCGCCAGGCAAAATAATTCTCTTTGGAGAGCATTCTGTTGTCTATGGTAGAGGTGCTATAGCCTCTGCAATAGATTTACGCACATATACCGAAGGTAAATTGTTAGAAGAAAAAATAATAAAAATTCATGCAAATGACCTCAAGATACCGGGCCTTAGTATATCTTTTTCTGAAGAGGAAATCTTTCTAGGGACTGATTATGGCAAGGCAGGATTTGTAGTGTCTTATGTAAAATCCGCAATTGAGAAAATATTCACTGAGTATGGATCAAGAAAAGGATTTGAAATTTCTATAAAGTCTGAGATACCTGTTGGGGCCGGACTTGGATCTTCGGCAGCCGTTGTTGTCCCGACTTTAAAACTTCTTTCAGAGCTTCTTGAGATGAATCTCTCAAATGAAGAAATAGCAGTAATGGGAAAAAATGTAGAAATTGAAGTTCAGGGAAGTTCAAGTGGTATAGATCCTGCAGTATCAGCTCTTGGAGGCGGACTTTATTTTAAAAAAGGAAAAATTGAAAGATTTTCCGCACCGAATCTACCTTTAATAGTCGGATATACTGGAGAGAAAGGAAGTACGAAGATCCTTTTAGAAAAAGTTAAAGCTTTGAAAGAAGAATATCCAGAAATCCTTGAAAATATTATGGACGCAATGGAGGATATAGCGTCGAAGAGTAAAAAAATATTGAGTGAAAATGGGGACATAAAAGAGTTAGGCACTTTAATGAATATAAATAACGGCCTTCTTGAAGCCATCGGTGTTTCAACTAAAGAGCTTTCAGAACTTGTTTTCGCATCGAGAATTTCTGGGGCTCTTGGTGCAAAGATAACTGGGGCCGGCGGAGGGGGATGTATGTATGCACTGGCACCTAACAAGCAAAGGGAAGTCGAAACAGCCATAAAAATCGCTGGCGGTATACCAATCAGAACTAAAACAACTGATGAAGGAGTAAGGGTAGAACATAAGTAGGTATAATCTCCTTCTAAAAATAATAAGCAAATTATTATTCTTCTAAGACATCAGCAATAATTGCATCTTTAGAAAAAATTAAAAAATATTATGGAAAGTAACATTAAAGCCCCTATATAGTTAGGATTATTACTACGCCAATTACCATTAGGGCAATCCACCACATTTTCTCATTTTTGAAAATCTTACTTCCATCAAGAGGTCCAAACGGCAAGAGATTAAAAACCCCTATAAATGCACTGACATAAGATACTTGCGCCATTAAAGGAATGAACATCAATCTGTATAGGACAAGAGAAGCTATTGCAACTATCATATTTGCAAGCGGTCCTGATAAAGAAATCTTAGCATCCTTTTTTTCATCTGTCAATCCATATATGTACACTGCCCCAGGTGCTGCAAATACGATTCCAAATGCAAATGACATCCCTAAAGCAAGTAAAAGTCCAGTTTGCCAAAGGTGAAAGTATGCTGGATATCCATACCTTATTGCAGTGAATTTATGAGATAGTTCATGAAGCAAAAATGCCGCTCCGACTATCACAAAATATGTTGGAAGAGATGAAATAAATAATATAATCTGATTAATACCCTTAAATGCAAATATCCCGCCACTAAAAGCAAAACCAAATGCAATAGACAGTGCGGCCCAAGCAATTAGAAGTTCAGTGATTTCCTGTTTAGTAAAATTAGACATATGATTCACCTAGATATCGTTTTATTCCGGGAACATGGCCTGCCCCAACGACAGCTAAGACCTTCTCCCTCTGTATTCTTTTTAAGTTTTCTGCCATAAATCTATCCCTTTCGTCAACAAGAACCTCATAAATAAAGGGGTATCTCTCCCTAATTTCGTCTATTAACTCCATGGAATTTTCATATATGTAATCAATAGTGTATCCTTTTTCAGGGAAAATCGCATCTTTTAAAATCATTAATTTTTCTTTTAACCCTACGTTTTCAAGAAGCTTCTGTATTGTTACACCAAGATCACGATCAATCAATGCAATCGGTATCCCTAAAGATTTTGCCTCTGTTGCAGCCTCTATCATTTCTCTCCCTGCCATAATCCCTGCATCGGAGGATATTTTTTTCTGAAGATATGACATGAACAAGAGCAAAAACGCATTTTTGAATCCAAAGTCTTTCATTTCTTTTATTGTTGGCCTCCTGTCCTCACTGTGCAAAAGCGCCTCAAATCTAGCAGCATCAAGTTCAAGAGCAACAACATCAGGAGTTTCACTTCTTATAGCTTCTCGAACTTCAATAACACTATTTTCATAGACATGTGCCGTGCCAATCAAAATATAGGTAGTATCTCCTACTTTAAGAAACTCTTTCATTTATATCCTCTTAATCATCAGTATCTCAGAAAATCTTAGTATATCTGTGTTAGAAATAAAACCTATAAGCCTCTCATTTTCTATAACTGGCGCCCTTCCTTGCTTCATCTCAACTAGTTTCTTGTATAGCTCAAATATCTCCATTTCAGGAGATGCAATGACAATATCTTTTCTCATAACATTCTCAACTTTGGTATCAGCCCATCTATCCCTTGGAACTGAGAGAAGTTCATTTAGGGCCATTATTGCAAGAACTTTCCCGTCAGAAACTACAGGATATCCTTTGTACCTCTTTTCAATTAATAGTTTTTCAAAGTCCTCTAGCGAATCGTTTGGCGAAACTGTAACAATATCCTTTACCATTAAGTCCTTCACCTTTATTCCCTTAAGGGCAAATGACATCTGAATTGATTGGTATTCCTCCATGCCCCCCATGTATATGAAAAAAGCAATTATGATAAGCCATGGATTATAAAAAATACCTATAAACACGAATACTATTGCAAGCCCCTGACCAATCCTAACAGATATCGCTGTAGCTTTTAGGTAGTCCATCTTTGACGAGAGAAATGCCCTTAATACCCTTCCTCCATCCATTGGGAAAGCTGGGATAATATTAAATAATCCTAGCAAAAAATTAAGGGACATCACAATTCTAAATATATCCTTCAAAGAATCTATCTGAACCCAGTTTAGATCAAATGTCACGCTAAGCCCCATAAAAGAGCCAACTAGGAAAAGCACTATCCCTATGGATATGCTAGTAAGTGGCCCAATGATGGCTATAGCAAATTCATGGCCTTTTGGTATGGCCTCCATCTGAGATACCCCTCCTATGGGTAGAAGGGTAATCTTTTTAATCTTAGCACCATAATGCCTTCCAACAATAGAATGCGCTAACTCATGCAATAAAACAGAAACAAACAGCAGCACTATAGCAAGCAATGGGATGACTCCGAATATCGAGAATATCAAAAGAAGAAGCAAAAATGTGATGTGAAGCTCTATTGGGATTCCAAAGATACTTCCGAACTTTAAACTCCAAGACATAAGTTGTCTTTAGACGTTATGGCTTATAAGTTTTATTTTGGGGGAGCCAAAAATTTATGTACCCTTCGAGAAATTAACTTCATTGGCTCCCAAACTAAAGAAAATATGTACATTTATATAATTTTGGTTGATTTCAATTGAATACTAATTCTAATAAAAGATTTTAGAGTATCACAGGCAAAGCAATGGAATTTATCTAAAAACAACGGACCAGGGGGGATTCGAACCCCCGACCTATAGCTTAGGAGGCTATCGCCATATCCACTAGGCCACTGGTCCCAAATCGGATTTTAAAGTATTATATATAAGTTTTTACCATTCATAATTCCATCTTCGATCTGCTCAGAAAGTGGATTTTTGTTGGATATTTTAATCTTTCCTGATTTTGGAACACTAAACTCGTCTAAATAATCATCTTCAATAAATATCTTGACATTTTTTCTAGTAAATTTCTTTTCAACATTAATTATAATGTACTTTTCTTTGAAGTCCACCTGCACCGGGATCCTGCCTTTTTTTTCAGGTTTAGATTTTTCCATTGGCCTTACGTCTATCGAGAATCCTATTGAGTTTTCTAATGCCTTGATATTTTTCCCTTCTTTTCCGATTATTGACGGGATATCCTCATTTTTCACATACAGTGCAATTCTAGAATCCGAAACAGCTTCTAATTCAAACGGCATACCAAGCTCTGAGTTCAGCTTTTCCTTAAGCTTTGATAATGCAAGTTTTTTCATAGGTGAAGTTTCCTTTCTTCTAGCCTTAAGGGGCATCACAACTACTTGTTCGCCGTATGTATAAATCTCATAAAGTGGCGTTTTGGTATAGAAATCCTTAATTTCAACTATCGGCCTTGCAAGATCAGCTTCGTTCATGCCATATGGCACTTTAACTAAAAACTCCAAATCAAGGACTTGGTTTACTTCCCCATTTTTTATGAATATAATTGTATCAATCAACTGAGGGATAATGCCAAGCTCAATCCTCCCAATGAAACGCTGTATTGCATCAATTGGTTTTGTCGCATGGACAACACCAACCATCCCAACACCTGCTAACCTCATATCAGCATAAATTTTAAAGTCATTTGTAACTCTCATCTCATCGAAGACAGTAAAATCTGGCCTTACCAAAAGTAGAATATCCCCTGTCTTTGCCATGTCGCCTTCTAAAGCAGTGTACTGTGTTATCTCCGGTTGTACATTAAGGTCCCTTGGTTTTTCCATAGTTTTTACTATTTTTTCAAGGGATGCGTAGTATTCTGCTATTGCTTGGGCAAATGTTGACTTTCCCATGCCCGGCGCACCTGCTATTAATATCCCCTCTGCAATTTCAAGCCTCTTCATAAGTGGGTCAGATAAATTATAATCATCAAGGGTCAGTTTCCTAACAGGCCTTACAGCTGTGACTTCAAATCCATCAGAAAAAGGAGGGGACGTTATAACAATTCTGTACTCTTGCAACTGGACGACACTTGCCCCTTTTTCATCAAGCTCTATGAAGCTATCCTTTGTAGTCTTTGCACGCTCAAGTATATCAAGAGAAATCTCCTTAATCTCATCTTCATTGTAAATTTTATCAAATTTGTCAAGGACAATCGATCCGGGTTTTCCTATTTTTCTTACAGGTATTATCCCATCTTTTAGATGAACAGAGAGAGTTTCAGAATCAAAAAAGTCTTCAATCCTGAGTTTAACTTTTTTGTATGGTTTCAAATAAATAGAATCTATCCCTTTGGCTTCCGCAATGTCCTTTTGAATTATGTCTCCTGTGATAAGTGTAGCTCCTAGATCCATTGCGGCCTCCCTTATTATTGAATCAATATCCCCTTTTTTTGCACCGGCGATTTCATATTTTGTCGGCCTTTTGCCATAGTATTCAAGAGGAACGAATATCTCCTTTGATAGATTGAATATGGCCTTTAACTCGGCTATGCCAGATATCCCTGAGGACTTCCCATCGTTTGCCAAATGCTCTATCTCTGCAACCGTAGCCTCGGCAATAACAATTCGCTCTAAATCTCTAATAAAGTCTTTGTCTAAAAGAAGGGCCTTGAATCTACCATCAACTACAACAGATGTATCTGGCACGGCTATCATAAGGATCACTTAAGATTAATATATCTCTCCCTGGGGATATACAACTATGCCTTTATCAGTTATTGAAAAAGGATATTGTTTTATTTTATGATTTGTTTCCCTCATCTTTCTAACAAATATGCTCCTCTTGTACTCTGCCATCCTTGGCATTGCTTTTTCCCCTTCCACAAGATGCATTGTAATGACCCCTCTAGTTATGAATTCCTCAAAACCAAATCTTGAGTACCCTTGACCGTCAACAATCTCAGTGATCAAAATTGAAGTTGCCTTTGTCTCTGCTAAAACTCTCCCCATCATATAAACATCATCACGCATTTTTTCTGATTCATGAGAAAAGAAAAATGCAGGTAGAGAATCTATCACAATTCTTTTTGCGTCTATGTCTATAGCTATCTCATATAAATGTGAAAGAAGAGTTTTTATGTCAAAGTCACTTTTTACGTAAAAACTTTCATCTGTAGGAACGCCCACCCTAAGGGATGCAGCATCTAAAATAACTATCTTTTTCTTGGCCTCATATTTTTTAAAGTCCCAGCCAAACTGAGAAGCCTCTCTTCTTAGCTCTTCAGGTTTCTCTTCAAAAGTCACATAGATGCCAGCTTCATCAAAATCTTTAGCGCCAGAATATATAAACTGCAGGGAAAATATGGTCTTTCCTGTTCCAGCCTCCCCTGACAGTAATATTGATGAATTTTTTGGTAAGCCTCCCCCTATTAGTTCATCTAGCCCCTTAATTCCTGTTTTTACCCTATCTTCCATATGTTCTCACCTAATTCTCAAAGTAACAAGGAAAAATGTAAGTATCATAATTACAAGCCCTAATATGAATACACTAAGTGATGTGTTAATAAATGCTTCCTTCCTTATGTTTTCCTCTTTTAATTTTGAGGATTTAAATGCAGTAATAAATGACCCCACAAATAGTATGCTAGATATCAATAAAAAAGCTGACAAAGAGCCTTTGTATACATAGTTTGAGGTAAGAGATATTAAAACTAGGATCATTGATACTGCAAACATAATAATAGATGTATGAATCATGCTATTGGATGTTTCGCTCATTACCTCACCCCCGCTATAAGGCCATAAAGGTAGAAGATGTAACCTAAAACACCCATTATCAGGTAAATTATATATTTGGTCTTTTGATCATTTTCTTCCAGGTTGTAAATAAACTGGAGAATAATGTGAATTGAGTAAAAGACAATTGAGACCAATATACTAGATGATCTCGCAATTTCTGGATAAGATGCTGGAGAAAATTTAAATAAAGCGTTTAAAATGTCCGAGGAGCTTAAAATAAATATAAACAATAGAAGATAGCCCATTATGCAGAAAGTCTCTCCCATAACAAAGTATGTGATTTTGGACTTGTAATTATTTGTAGTATTAAATAAGATGAATGTAATCATTTCTACAGTGAAAAACAGAAGAATTGCAGTTCCGATCCCTAAAAATAACACATCTACCATGAAATCCCTTATATCGCAAATTTATCGAATATTATCTTATTATTATCTATACGATACTTTATTCTTTTATAGTTTCCGCTATAAATCTTACCAAAATCCACATAGAAGATTTCCTCACCCATTTCTATGGCCCTTTCTAAAAACAGGGTAGCTTCTGCCAAGTGCCTTATTGATACCTCAACTTCGTCCTTGTGCATGCCTTTGTGCAATAGTATAATAACTCTGGCATTCTTCTCTCTCCCGATTGCAAATAGTCTCTGAAGGAATCTATATACTGGGACAAGGCCCAGTGTTACAACTAGCGGTGAAATGGAATCTATTATCACAGTCGTATCTTTTCCCGTTTCCTCTCTTGCCATGAAAATATTTCTTATAATTTCATCAAGGTCATATGCATAGGAGATATGGTATTTTTCAGAGCTTTTGATTCCAAGCCTTTCAGTATAACAGTCGATGATAAATTTCGGCTTAAAGAGGCCATTTATTTCAGAGGGACTTTTATCTATGCCAACATAAATTAGATCGCCTTTGATTAATTCTTTTCCGAAATACTCTTTTCCAGTTTCTGGCTCCCCCAACAAAAGAATGTTCTTACAGTCTAGCTTTTTGAACATAGGGCTATTTCACCCCAAATCTTATCTATCTCACTTATTGTTGCAACTTTAATCCCAGGAAGATCTAATTTTGGTTTTTCTTTTCCAACGTATATTGCACAGAGCTTTCCAATTTGCATGAAAGAGTCTCTTGATTTAACAACTGTTAAAACTCCCTCCATTTTTCTAAGTCTTTCAAATAATTCCTCTGCCTTTTTTATTGTGATTGAGTCAATTGCATAGGTTTCAGGGATGATTTCTAAAATATAGTAATTGTCGCCAAGTTTTTTGTGATTAAGCGTTACCCTAAAATTTAAGATGTTTTTCATCTTCTTAAGGCGAAAATGAATTGTAGTATCTGGAATGTTTGTGAGTTTTGAGATGTCAGTAATTGAGATTCTCGCATTTTCTTTCATGACATCTATAATTTTCTGATCTATTTCCTTCATACAAAGTAATATATGGGCTATTATTTAAGTTTTTCGCAAGAATTATTGGGGAAGTTGAGATTCAATTATCAAAAGCTGAATTATAATTGCGAATTAAGTGAATATTACCGAAACATTTAAAAACGAATTAGGATAATTTATCATTGTCCATGTAAAAATGGAGGTATAAAAATGATGAAATTTTTTAGAAAACACAAGAAAGCTGTATCTCCAGTTATTGCAGTCATGCTATTAGTTGCAGTAGCAGTTGCAGCAGTTGGAGCATACTTCATATGGTTTAGATCTTTCCAGACGCAGACACAAAAGGGAGTACAAGAAGCAAGCTCTGGTGCACTTGGAACTGGATTACAAGTAGTATCATTTACAGATGATGGAAAGGTTTACTACGTAGTACTTAAGAATACATTAAGTTCTGGAGTTTTAAAATTCACTGGGGCTAAGGTAAATCCACCTGGTACAGGTAATAATCTAAATACGACCTTCACCGATGTTTCACTTAATACTGGAATTGTACCTGGGGAAAGCAAAACATACAGGTTAAATCCCAACGGTTTTTCTTTGGCTACAGGAAAAACAAGAACTTTCTTGTTAGAAGCTAACAATTCAACTGTAGTCACATCAGTTACATACGCAGACTCATAAACTAAAAATTAATTTATTTTTTCTATATTTCTTTTCTTCTTTTCCAATTTACCCATAAGAAACTCTTATATATTATCTTATATTAAAAACACTGCATGATAGCCTACAAAATGAGGGTTATTGACCTTGTCAATGGTAAGTTAAAAAATGATTCTATTGGCGGAGTTGTCCTTTCTACCCCTTTTGGTGAATCAAAGGAGGCAAGAATCCTTGGTACAATCATAGATTCGTATCGAAACAGTGAAAATACCTATGGCTCGTTTACAATAGATGATGGAACTGCCACTACCAGGATAAAAGCATGGTCAGATAAAGTCCAGCTCTTTGATAAATTTAATGTAGGAGAGCTTATAGACATCATTGGGAGAGTTGGAGAATTTCAGGACGAGATATACATTACGCCTGATAATATCATATCTATCACTCCAAACTACTGGATATACAGGGAATTAGAGATTTCCAAAAGAATGAAAGAACTTATAGAAAACGGTTTATCCTTTGAATACAAAGAAGAGATAGAGCATTTAGTCCCAGAATACGCCTCAAAACCACCACAAAAGGAAGAAACATATGAAGAAGTTACAGAAGAGGTAGATATCTCTAAAGTTGAAGATGCCCTAAAAGAAACAAAAATAGAAGAGTTGATGGAGGAAGTTTCTGAGGAAGCAATTACAAAAGAGATTACTGAAGAAAGCGATGATATGTCATTCTATGACGAAATTGACGAAGACGAGATAAAGGAAAGCGTCTATGATTTAGTAAAGACCGACCCTAACATTTCAAAATCTGAGATGTCAAATGTCTTAAGCATCGATGAACTTGATGTTGAACTTGCTATAAAAGATCTAGTTGACGATGGCCGTATAAAATTAAAGGACGATGGGTTTGAGATAATTGAATGATAAGTATATACTCTATGCATTAGCTTTTTCATTCATCTTTGTTTCCGGATTTATTCTTTTATCATTTAGTGAAGTGAAAGTTACAGAAGAAAAGTTTACTAGACTGTATTTTAACAGTACTATTCTAAGCCACGATAACAATCTTTCAAGTCTAGATGGTGCAGAAATTATAGTAAGAAATAATGGAATTGGTATTAATGATTCCGATCCCTATCTTATTGGGGACTCTTTTTTTGTTAATGGCAAAGGTTATACCCTAAATATGATTACTAAAGATTCAATACTCTTATACAATTATACCAAAAAAACGGATGGCAAAATTTATTTTGATTTTACAATAGAAAATCTTGAAGGTGTGGACAAGAATTACACTTATCAAATTTATATCGATGATATTAGAGTTATCGAAGAAAGTGAGTTTGTAAAAATAAATGAAAAAAAGATTATAGAAAAAGAAGTTGAATATAATACTCCTGGAGAGCATAGATTAAAAATAAAATTAAACACTGGGGCAGAGATATATTTTAATTTTTCTTCGGTGAAGAAATGAAATCAAAGATTCTTGAAATTCTTGAGAAAAGCGAAGGTTATGTGTCTGGAGAAGTGATATCCAAAGAGATAGGCATTTCCAGAGCTGCAATTTGGAAACATATCAAGAAACTAAGAGAGGTTGGTTATGAAATAGGATCAAAAACAAATGAGGGATATAAACTAATAAAGACCCCAGATTACCTTACTGGATTTGAATTAGAAAGAATTCTTTTTACAGATATAATCGGAAAAAAGGTGTTATTCTTTGAAGAAGTTGATTCTACAAACAATAAAGCAAAGCAGATAGCAAGTGAAGAAAAGGAAGGAACTGTAGTCATATCAGAGGTGCAGACATCAGGCCGGGGCAGGAGGGGAAGAGAGTGGAATTCTCCCAAAGGCGGCATATACATCTCATTTATCCTAAAGCCTAACATCCCCCCTGAAAAAGCGCCTCAGTTAACTTTAGTATCATCTTTGGCGCTTGCTGAAACGCTAAATTCCATGGATAAAAAATTGGATGCAAAGATAAAGTGGCCAAATGATATCCTAATTAAAGGAAAGAAGATATCAGGCATACTAACAGAGCTTTCAAGTGACATCGAGAAAATAAATCACATAGTTGTCGGGGTGGGGGTCAATCTAAATACCGATAAGAACGCTCTTCCTGAAACAGGCACTTCTTTAAAAACAGAAATGGGGGAAAATGTATCTATCAAACTTTTCTTAAAGCTATTTTTAGAGCACTTTGATTTAGTATACAAAGAGTATATTACTAATGGGATAAACAAAATAATAGAAAGATGGAGATTCAATTCAGATACCCTTGGTAAAAAGGTCAAGATAATAGGGATGAATGAAACTTTTGAAGGGTTGGCTAAAGACATAGATGAGAACGGTGCATTGATACTAAAAACTAAAGAAAAGGAAATCAAGGTCTACTCTGGTGATGTTTCTTTAAGATAACTACATATTTGACATTTTTAACAATCGATAGATTTCATAGTTAAGGAATAAACTTTGAATCCTATTAATTCAAAGGTTAATCTTCAATTTCCGCTGAGTTGAAAGATTTTTTCTATCAGGAAATAACTACAGATATTTTAACTAATCCATCTTGGCATAAAAACTATATCCTTTATTAATCAGGTAACTTATTTAAATGATTAATGAGTATTGAAACTCATGGAAAAAGAATCTAAAACAAATGGGAAAGGGTTTAATCTAAAAGGATTGTTATATTTCATTATATTTGCTCTGGTAGTGGGATATCTTTTTGGGATTCCAATTTACTTTAACTTAAAAGTTCTATATACCCTGTTTTATGAACAATTTATTGTAAAGCTGTCCCTTTACATGATAGGCTTGATTTGGAGTCTAGTTTTAACGACTATCATTTTTTTGATAATGTTCCTTGTAACGCCAATAAGGGGTATAATAAAACAGGAAGTTGGGAAGAATATAGCTGGAAAGCTCATATACCTTCTAATATTCTTTTTAATCTTTATTTTTATGCCGGTGCCGGTACTATACTTGAGATACGCTCTGTACCTAAAGGAGCTTCCGGAAATAACAAGGCCACTTATTATGGATTTCATTTACAATACAGATAGTTTCTATCAAAGCTACCTTTACATTAATCTAATAAATATCGGTAAGGGGATACTATTTATTTTAACACTTGTAGTTGCATTGCCATACATATTAAATCTATTAATTGAGAAATCTAAAAAATTCGCCAGAGTCTTTGAAGATGGAACTGTAAAGGAAGGTCAAAAGGAAATTGTCTTAGAAAGGACACACAGGACCACTACAGCCTTCATATTATGTTTAACCCTAATTGGATTTTCTTTGCTTCTCTTCCTTAGCAAAATCCTAGCTTTCCATATAGATAATCCTGATTATGTCAAGTTTGGCATACTTAATTTATTGCAAATAGGTTGGGTAATCGAATCATTGATCCTTATAGGCATTGGAGTAATGAACATTGTCGTTTCAAAAGACAGAACAGAACTTGGGGTAATGAGCGGCATATCTTTGGTTGCCTTGTTTATGCCTGGTATAATCAAAGCAGCATTACTTGTTGCTGTACTGATATTTATGCCAATGTTAAAGAACATGTTCGATATGAAATTCGGAGAGAGTAATGTCCAAGAATACAAAAGCAAGTTTTATACTAAAAGAGGCATTATTGCAATACTGATAATCTTATTGATAATTTCTCCGACAGCTGTTGCGGGGGTAAAAGGATTTTTATTGGACAGAAGCGTTAGAGGAAATCCTTTACTAAACACCCCATACATACAAAGGGAGATTGATTCAAATAGATGGGTATCTTATGTAGATAATATCGAAAAGATTAATGTCGATATTTTACCGCAAAGTGAACTTAAAAATATCAAAGTACAGGATTTTCTTAAAGAGAACAGGTATTTGATAGATAGGGTAAGGGTATGGGATTATATAACTGGTTTTGTTCTTGCAAGGCCAAAGCTTGGACCAAGGTATTATCTCATATCTGATACTGATCTATTCCTTGATCCTAAAGAAAAGAAAATCTACTGGGCAACTTACAAGACAATAAAACCAGAAACACCTGTCACTGATAACTTCTATAACGAAAACTTATTCTATGTAGGGACTGATGATATAATAATTATGGATTCCGCAACAAAGGATATAACAAACATACCATCCAGAATTTACTTTGGTGAAGGACAGCTTGATTATGTCTACTCAGATGGGATTGAAGTTGAAACTGTTACAACAAATTCATATCACACTAATATGTACTTAGCAGAAGATAGGAAAACAAATCTCGGGGATAATATCCAAACACTTGATGTGGATACAATAAACATAAGTGGATTGATGCTCTTTAGATTAGAGGGTTATGGGGTCTGGTCAGAGTATCCGTCTTTAAATTATGTCCCATACAGATCGCTTGAGGAAAGAAACTCAATTTACCTGCCAAGTGAGTTTGAAAGGGATCTTGATAGTTATGTAGTAATGTATAACAATGAACCATACTTCTTAACAGACTATAATCTAAAACTTGACTCTGCCACCTATATGCCTTATGTAAATCTTGATTACAAGAGAAATGTTGCAAGGGTTCTTACAAATATGCGTAACGGAAAGGTAACTGTCTATTATGTTGGGCCTGAGGATGTATTTAAGAGCATTTATCTAAAGATATACCCATGGATTAAAGATGGCTCTGAAATACCTTCTGAAGTCAGGTCACAATTAAGGTCCCCAGATGAATATTTCCACTATGTTTCAGATGCCTATACGACTTATCACATAACTGATCCAAAAGAATACATAGAAGCGACTAATTTCTATGAGTTTGATTTGGGTGACAATGTGGGCAGGTATACTGATTTTATATACAATATCATTGCAAAAAATCCAAAAACTAATCAATATGAATATGCTGCATTCCTACAGATGATATTGAGGAGGGCAGAATCAAGGGAGCTCACATCTTTAATGTATGGCTATCTTGACGATGAGGACTCCGAGGCAAAATTCTATGCTATTGATATTTCAGCAGAAAAAATTACGGGTAAGAAAATAACTCAAGAATTTTTAAACAGCCAATACCAAGAAGAGTTTAGATTATTAGCCGAAACTAAAAGACAGGGAAACATGATCCTCTATCCTTTTACATACAAAGGTGACACCGTTCCATTATACTTGCTTTCAGTATATGTTCAAAGAGTGGAGTCTGTAAATCTTTGGGACATAGTTGCAATAGAGCCAAGATCAATGACATTTGGGAGAGGCCAGACTGTTGATGATGCTTTGAATGATCTATTTTCAAAAATAACAGAAAGCCCGACAACACAAACTACTCCAAAGGATGAAATCCCAATTGTTAGGCCGCCACATACAACAGGAGAGAAGGAAGATCTATTAGCATCACTAATAAAGTATTATATCCAGAGGGAATCACTAGACCCTGATTCCAAAGAATACGATAGACTTACAAAAGAGATTATTTCAATACTAAATAAACTAGAGGGTTTAGAGAGGTAAAAGAATGATCCTAACTGGAAGAAAAATTTCCAAAGGTATGGCAGAAGGTGAGGTATTAAAAAGTTCCTCGCCTATTTCTTTTCTTGGAGGAATTGATCCAAAAACTGGAATCATACTAGACAAAAATTCAAACGCTTGTGGGAAGAGCATTAAAGGTAAAATTTTTGTATTTCCCATGGGAAAGGGTTCAACTGTTGGATCCTATGTTATCTACCAATTGAAGAAAAATGGTGTAGCGCCTCTTGCAATAATTAACAAAGAAGCGGAGACTATAGTATCAGTTGGCGCTATAATATCAGATATCCCTATGGTAGATAAGATTGACATTGATAGTTTCAAAGAAGGGGAACTAGTAAAAGTAAACGGTGACAAGGGGACAGTAGAAGTTAGTTAAACTATGCTTTGAAGTAATAATACTCTCCTGACGACTTCTGCTCTCTATCCTTTTGAGAGTCAATCTTATTTGATCTTGGTCTTCCTGATTCAGGTTCCCTTCTAAATGTTATTCCAATCTCTTTCAAAAATCGATTCATCCCATCACGGAGGGATAAAGGTTGGGATGCGACCCCCAAAACACTAGGCTTTCCGGAAAACACAACAGCCCTATCTGAAGTGTAGTCCAAAGAAACTAAGTCATGCTCAACAATCATTGCCATTAGCTCCTTATCACCTATGAATCGTCTCAATACTTTTGAGAAGTTGAGCCTCTGTTCAATATCAAGGTATGCAGAAGGTTCGTCAAACAGATATAGGTCTGCATCTTGCGAGAGACATACTGCTATTGCAACTCTCTGCAGTTCTCCCCCTGAGAGTTCAGAAACTGAGTTATCCATAATTGGATCAATATCCAAAGGTCTAAGTATTTCTGCTTTGTAAATGTTTGTAAAGAATTTTTCTTTCGCAACTTCAGATAACAAATTTCTAACAGTTCCCTCATAATCCCTCTTAATGTATTGGGGCTTATAGGATATTTTCAATTCTGTTTCAAACTTATCCCCGTTGTCTGGGTCTAAGACTCCGGCAAGTATTTTGATAAATGTACTCTTACCTGTGGCATTTGGCCCAACGATTCCAATTACCTCACCTTTGTGTAACGCCCCGCTTTCAGTCTTTAGAGAAAAGCTGTCAAAAGTTTTTTCAAAGGAAGGGTATTCTAAAAGGACTTTCCTTGATTTTAGAGTTTTATCCTCCTTTTGGTAAAATTTAATAGACTCATCCCTAAATCTAATATTGTCTTCCTTTATGTAACCGTCAAGATACATATTAATTCCAACTCTGACTCCAAGAGGAGTTGAAACGATTCCATATACCCCCGGCTGACCGTAAAGTATATGGATATAATCGCTCAAATAATCAAGAATTGCTAGATCATGTTCTATTACAACGACAGTTTTCTGCTCTGCAAGATTTCTTATAGCTTTTGCCACGTTTAATCTCTGTTTTATATCTAGGTAAGAAGAGGGTTCATCTAAAAAATAGATGTCTGCATTCTTTGACATTGAAGCAATAATAGCAACTCTCTGTAGTTCCCCTCCACTTAGTACAGAAATATCCTTGTCAAGGGCATCTTTTAAGTCAAGTTCATTGATTAATTCCTTTGATACGCCTCGTTCATCTACTTTTTGCAGCAAATCTCGGGTATTACCTTTTACCACTTGGGAAAGTTTGTCAACATACTGTGGTTTTAAGGAGCTCTTAATATTGCTTGTTTCGATCTTCTCAAAATATCCCTGTAGTTCAGTGCCTCTAAAATAAGAAGTCAAATTCTTCCTTTCTTTTGAAGAAAAATCGCCCATATTTGGGTACAGCTCTCCAGAAAGAATTCTAATTGCAGTTGTCTTTCCAACTCCATTCTGCCCAATTAATCCCAAAACTTTTCCTTCTTTAGGTATGGGTAATCTGTATAGTCTAAAAGTATTTGGCCCATACTGGTGGATTGGCTGAGAAAGCTCTTCAGGTAAATTAACAATTGAAATTGCTTTGTAGGGGCATTTATGGATGCATATGCCGCACCCAGTGCATAATACTTCAGATATTACTGGTTTATTTGTTTCTTCATCAACGATTATCGTCTCTTCATTCATCCTAGGGCCAGGGCAGTAATTAAGACACAATAGATTACATTTTTTCGGTTGACATTTATCGTAATCTATTACAGCAATTCTCAAAAGATTTCACCTGGAAAAAAATATTTTTATGAATTAAAGATAATTATCCAGAACATTAGCCAACTTCCAAGAAATGAGAAGATTCCTGATTTTAAAATATTACTAGTGTTGCCATATTTTACCTTATCTACGCCAATCATCTTAACAAAATACTGTGAAGCATAGAATATTACAAAGGCTAGTATAATAGTTGCAACTTTGGGTATAGGTAATATCCCAGAAATTACGCCTGCAATTAATCCTGTTAAAGCAAAAACAAGGCCAACTTTATGATCGTCATCCATAATAACTCACCATTTAATGAGATGAGAGTTATTACATTTAAAAAGTTTATTATATAGGGGCCATTATTAATTAAAAAATCGCAATATTTAAATTAGGTAAAGGGTGAATATTTTCGTGATTGAGTGAAAAGAGTAGTTATATTGGCCTTGATGCTTTTTTTGATAATAAAGCCTGTAATGGCAGAATATATTGACATTTCTCTATCATACCCCACAACAATAGAAAAGGGGGATGAGATTTCAATTACCTTTGAGATTATAAATAAATCAAATGATAGGCTTTGGGATGGAACAATAGCAATTGAAGAGCCATTTATGAGTAAGTACGGCTCTTTTGTCAGGATAAATCAAGATAATCAAAAGTATCCTTTCAAATTTTCAATTATCGAACCAGGTGAAAGGGTAAAAAAGAAGTTTGAAATTACCTTTGAAAAAGATATCCCTCTAAAAGAACTGAAATTCAACATAGTATTAAAATGTGGAAAGGGCGCATGTAGGGGTGGATGCAGGCCATTTTATTTGGAAAAACCTATCACTATTTCTATAATTGAGAAAAGAGCAGAAGCGACCCTAAATCTAGATGTAAATGAGTATTCTGCTTATAAGGGTGAAACTATAGAGGTACCCTTCACAGTAAGGAATAATGGACAAATTCAAATAACAAATGCCAAAGTAGAAGTTAAGGGGGACCTTATATCTGATGAAACAGTTAAAATACCTTTCATAAATTCAGGTGACAGGATATCCGATAAAATACGTATTACAATTGACAATAACAGTGACAAAACTCAATTTAATCCGTTAATCATATTAAAATTCCAAGATCCAACTGGGAAAGAAGTTATATCCTACAAGACCATTGCTGTTAGAGTAATGGAAAAGGAAAACATTTTAGAGTCTAATGATTCAGAGATAGATAGTGGGAATGTTAATGAGAATGTCAACAAGCCGCCGCCTAGTTTGTTTTACTTTTTCGTAGTTTTAGCAGTTGTTGCGATTATTGCTTTTCTTATCATTATAATATATATTTTTAAGCGATAATTTTTTATATACTACAAATTTTGTTCGATAAGGGTGAATATTTGTCGTCTAAATATATGCGTACTACTGAGTCAATATGCCCTATATGTCAAAAAAGAATCAAAGCCGATATCAAAGAAGTCGAAAATCAAATAATAATGGAAAAACAATGTGAAGAACACGGCTTCTTCTCAGAGATTCTTTCTATTGACGCAGAATACTATAGGAGATTAGAGCAACTTGACCATTTTGTTGAAAACTCAGTTGCGAGAAGGAAAATAAAGGATAGAGGTTGCCCATACGATTGTGGATTGTGTCCAGATCATCTTACCCCCTCAATTTTTGTTAATATTGATATCACCAATAGATGCAATATGAATTGTCCCATATGTTTTGCAAGTGCTGGCTCAACAAAAAGATTGTACGAACCCTCTTTTGAAGATTTAGTAAAAATGCTTCAAAAGATGACGTCGATAAAACCTAACCCTCCTTTTGCAGTCCAATTTTCAGGTGGGGAACCTACTATAAGAGATGACCTACCTCAATTGATCAAAGCTGCTAAAGATATGGGAATTCCACAAATTCAGGTTGCAACAAATGGAAAAAGATTCGCTAAAGACAAAGACTACTTAAAGAAGGTTATCGATGCCGGTATAAATACCTACTACCTCCAATTTGATGGACTATGCCCCTCGTCATATGAAAAATATAGGGGTTATGATACTTTTCCAGAAAAAAAGATAGTAATAGAAAATTTGAGAAATTTTGGAGAAACTAGCGTTGTTCTTGTTCCAACAGTTTCGAAAACGGTTAATGATGATGAACTCGGAGACATAATATATTTCGCAAGAGACAATTTTGAAGTCATTAGGGGGATAAACTTCCAGCCTCTTTCATTTTCTGGACGTGCCAGTAAGGAAGAAGTTAAGAAATATAGAATTACAATAACTGATTTAGTCACCCTAATTGAAGATCAAACAAACGGAGAAATTGGAAAAGAGGATTTTTATCCAATACCTTTTGTTGTTCCAGTATCTAGATTTGTGGAGTCATTGAGAGGAATTAAAATGCCTCATTTTACTACCCATCCCCAATGCGGTGTTGCCACATACGTATTTGTTCAAGATGGGAAACTAATACCTATCACTCGATTTATGGATGTTGAAGGATTTTTCGAATATCTAAATGAAAGAGAGGAAAAAATAAGATGTGGTGGAAAAATAACAAAGAGTATTGAAATATCCAGGACTCTCAAAAATTTAGGATCTTTTATAGAAAAAGAAAAAATGCCAAGAGATCTAAATCTTTTAGATATTGCCAAAGGTATCTTTTCAAGTGGTGGGAAGGAATATCTTGCTAAACTACACCGAAAATCTATATTTATTGGCACGATGCATTTTATGGACCCTTTTAATTTTGATTTAAGTAGGGTAAAACGATGCGCAATACACTATGCCTTGCCAGATGGCTCATTTATTCCATTTTGCACTTACAATTCAATCCACAGAAAGGATATTGAAAAACAACTGACTACGCCAATTAACGAATAGAATTTCACCGAAAGCTATTTATTAAGCCCTGAAATCTTGAAGATTGGTGAATCTATGAAAAAAGCAGGTATTGTATTGGCCCTGATATTTTTAATCACAATTGCTACATTTTCGGGGTGTATTTCTCAAAAGAAGGAAGATAACGGTGTGGACGTTAATACGACGCCACCAAAACAAGATGGAAAAACAGTATCATATCTTAAAGCCAAGATAAATATCTCACAACCGTATGATCTTTCAGATTTAAATTCATCTGGTCAAAAGGTCATAGTATTAAGGAATAGTGGTATGAGGCTTGAAGCCATAGTCACTTTATATGGATTGACGTATACATTTGATGATACTACAATGATCCCAATAATTGAAACACAGGAAGAAGCTATTAAAGCCTTTGATAAATTACCTAACGAGGCTAAAATGTATGTTATGGCCTCAGAAATTTATGACGAAAATGGAAAAGTAGTCGAAGGCGTATGGGGATCTGGAACTGTTGTTTGGGATGCCCACATGCGAGATAAAGTTGCATTGAGATATGCAAAGGAAGATGCAAATTACAATCTATATGGAACTGCTTATTTAATCATGAAAGATCAAAGAACAATTGTTACAGTCGATGAAAGCCCATATTTAAAAGGAGGATACGAATACTGGTGGATGCAGCCAGCGACTGACACTATCTCTTCAAAGAAAGCATTAGGCTACGGACCATATGCGACATTATATGCAGCACTTATGAGATCCTTGATGGTTCCGACAAAAGTAGTATATGGACTTTACTATGACATAGAAGAAGGCGGAGTATGGAAGCCTTACGCTTGGAATGAAATCTACTTTAATGGCAAATGGATTCCCGTTGACCCTTACAGGGAAAAGATTGGAGTGCTTTCAAGATACTACTTTGCATTGGACAAAACAGTAGATCTAGTGGATCTTGATTTATCTTGTTATAGGAGCAATCTAGAAGGAAAAGGTTGTAAGCCATTCGAGATTGAAATTCTAGAGCAAGGAACAGTCTTAGAAAGTGAAATCAAAAAATAATTTTTTTAATTTAAATATTTCTTTATTATATCCACAATTTTTTCAGCAAGTTTTCCTTTTTCTTCTAGTGGTAGATGAATAACTTTTTTTGTTCTGTCTATAACAAATACTTCGTTAGTTTTAGATTCAAAACCTCTTGATTCTTTTCCAATGTCATTAGCAATAATCAAGCCCATACTAGAGCACTGTAATCTATCATAAGCCTTTCTTATGAGCTGATCTTCAGATAAAGCGTATTCTGCTTTGAATCCAACGACAAAAGATTTTGATATTTTTGAGTATTCATCTATTATTTTTTTGTTTGGGATTAACTTCATAGTAAAGGATTCATTTGAGGACATCTTCCCTGTTGCACAATTATCTACATGAAAATCAGACGTTGCTGCTGCAAAAATAGCGATATCAACTTCAGCATGTGACATTACAGCATTAAACATCTCTTCATAAGTTTCTATCTTTTGAGTTTTAACATGAGAACTAAGATGAGTTGGCCCTAAAATTAAAGTAACATTTGCCCCCCTCATTTCAAATTCCTCAGCAATTTTTATACCCATTAATCCACTACTTTTATTTGAAATAAATCTTACGTCATCAATTTTTTCTATTGTGGTGCCTGCAGTTACTAAAACTTTCTTACCCTCAAAATCTTTAACATGTAGTTTTTTTATAACCGCAAATACAATCTCTTCAATATCGGGAAGTTTTGCCTTATTCTCTTCAAATTTAGGTGTCAAAAACTCAACACCATGATTTTTGAGTTTTTCAATATTCTCAAGGATTAATGGATTCTTATACATCGAGCCGTGCATTGCTGGAACAATAATTATCGGTATCCTACCAAATCCAGTAGAAGCGACAGTGGTAACAGGTGTGTCATCTATACCTGATGCTATCTTTGAAATTGTATTTGCAGTTGAAGGGGCAATCAATATTAAGTCACATTTCTTAGAATGTTCCCCTGCGTATGAAACATGCTCTATTTTTCCGGTAATTTCTTCAACTACAGGATTTCCAGTTGCAAATTCTAGAGAGTAGGGATGGATAATTTTTTTTGCATCTGGGCTCATAACAACATAAACTTCAGCCCCATGCCTCATGAGTTCTCTAGAAAGTTTAACAGATTCGACGGCAGCTATGCTCCCAGTTACCCCTAAAACAATGCCCTTACCAGCTAACACATTTGACTTAGTTCCTTTAATTGATTTTCTGTGCATCACCATATGAATTACCTAAATCTTTATAAAAATTGTTATTATCTGACTAAATAGGGAATAAAATGACATACAATCTCTTAGTATATGACACGAAATATGGATCAACTGAGATAATAGCAAGATGGATATCTGAAGAAATGAAAGATATTGAGGTAAAAAAAGCTCAAGAAATCAAATCTATTAAAGATTACCAATTTATCATTATAGGTTCTCCTAATTATGATGATGAACCTCTAAAAAGTATAAGCCAATTTATAGAAAAATTCAAAGAGGATCTTAAAGAAAAGAAGATAGCGATATTTGTAGTGTGTAATGATTTAGAAGAGATGGAGTACAAGGGAAAAAAAGTTGGGGGCAAATATAATCTTGAGATCCTTAGAAATAGATTACCAACAGAAAATATTGTATTGGAAGAAGTATTTGGTGGTGTGCTCAATGCTAAAATTCTTGATGATGAAGATCAAGATAAAGTAGCAAAATCATTTAGTGGTATTGGTAGAGTTATAAAAAAAGAAGATTTGATTTTCATGCCGATAATGAATAAACTCGATTTAGGAAAATGTAAAGAGTTTGCTGAAAAACTTAATAATCTATAAAGGCTTTATATGTATAGTTCAGAATATTATGTTCCTTCACATATAACTGGATTTTTTGTTCCTTACTTTAGCGATGACTGCCTAAAAACAGGCTCAACTGGTGCGGGAGTTACTCTTTCACTTGGACTCAATACCAAAATTAATGTGTATAATGGAAATGGGAAAGTTAAAGTCAAACTAAATGGAAAAAAAATGACGCCATCAACAAATCCTATTTCTTTTAAATGTTTAAACATAATTAAAGAAAGATATCCTAAGTTTATAACTAACAAAGATGTTTTCATAGAGCAGGAAAGCGATGTTCCAGTTGGTTCAGGGTATGGTACTTCAGCTTCTGCCGTTTTAGGTATATGTTTTTCGTTAAAAGATTTAGTAAATATATCTGTTAAAGATTGTATAAGGATAGCTCATGAAGCAGAAGTGAAAAATCTAAGCGGTCTTGGGGATGTTGTAGCAGAAGTAAAGGGGGGAGTTGAAATAAGAAAAACTCCTGGGGTTGAAGGGATTATTGAAAATATTCCTGCCACGGGTCTTAAAGTATTAAGTGTGAGCCTTGGAATCAAGAAAACTGGTAGTGTTTTAGGGAATCAAGATAAAATCAAAATAATAGAAAAGTGCGGGACTAAATTATTAAAGAAGTTAGTTAATGAGCCTACTGTTGAAAAAATGATGGAATGTTCAAAAAAATTTACTTACAAAACAGGAATTCTATCTAGCGAAATTTTAGATTTAATTGAAGTTATTAGTGAGATAAATAGTTACAATGCCTCTGGTATTATGATCGGTGAAGGGGCTTTTACATTTATTAGGGAAGAAGATGAAAAAAAAATAGTGGAACATCTAATAGACATTAAAGGAGATATAGTTATTTCTCCTATAGGTAAAGGATTATTATAGGGATATTATGGATATACCAAAAACTCATCCTCGCTATGAATCACTCCTACTAAGGGAAAAAATAACAGATTGTCTTAAAGAAGGCATTATTTCAGAAACTGGGATAGCAGCTCATGGAAGGGGAGAGGCATTTGATTATTTTTTAGGGGAAAAAACTACAAGAGAAGCAGATAAGGCGATAAAAGCTGCAGCAGAATTGTTATGCAAAGCAAAAAATCCCGTTGTATCGGTAAATGGAAATATAGCATGTCTTGTTCCAAAAGAGGTCGTGGAGCTTTCAGAGATTGTTCCTTTGAAGATAGAAATTAATCTTTTTTATAGAACTTATGAGCGAGAAATTAAAATAAAAAAAAGATTGGAAAAATATGGTGCCAGAAATATTTTGGGTGTAGGGAATAATGCAAATGAGTCTATACCGGGTCTTGATTCATTGAGGGGGAAAGTTTCTAGGGAAGGCATCTTCAGTTCTGATGTTGTTATTGTTCCTTTGGAAGATGGGGATAGGGCTTTAGCACTTAAAAAAATGGGAAAGAGAGTTATTGCCATAGATCTAAATCCTCTTTCAAGAACTTCATTGTGCTCAGATATTACTATAGTGGATAATGTAATTAGAGCAATGCCAAAACTTATTGAAGAGATAAAGAAATTTAAAGAGAAAAGAATAGAAGAAAATTTAGAGTTTGAAAATAGAGAGAATCTTAAAAAATCAATCAAAATTATGAAAAAGAATCTTAGTAATTGGGAAGTAAAATTTAGCCAAAGGTGATATTATTAGTAAAATAATTCTTCAACTTGCACTTGATATATTAAATCTTGATCGAGCTATTTCTATGGCAAAAGAAGCCGTTCCTGGGGGGATTGATTGGATTGAAGCTGGAACCCCCCTTATTAAAAGTGAGGGAATGGAGGCTATACGAGAATTAAAGCGTATTTTTCCTAATAAAAAGATAATAGCTGATATGAAAACTATGGATACCGGGGATTTTGAAACAGAAATGGCATCAAAGGCAGGTGCAGATATAATCTCCATATTAGGCGCTTCTGATGACAGTACAATAAAGGAAGCAATTAAAGCTGCAAGGAAATACAATTCAGAGATAATGATTGATTTAATAAATGTCAAAAATAAAGTTGATAGGGCCGCAGAAGTAGAGAAGATGGGTGCAAAATATGTTTGCATTCATGTGGGCATTGATCAACAGATGAAAGGGGAAAATCCATTACAAGACATAAAAGATGTCAAGGAAGCTGTTAATATCACAATTGCAACTGCAGGGGGATTAAATTCTGAGAACATACCAGGGGTAATTTCTGCAGGAGCTGACATAGTAATTGTTGGTGGAGCCATTACAAAAGCTTCTAATCTTCTTGATGCCACAAAAATAATTAGAAAAAGCATTGATCTTGTAGAACCTATTGAAAGTTTAGAGTTTAGAAAATATAAAAAAGAAGAATTGATTGAGGCCTTAAAAAAAGTTTCATCCTCAAATGTTTCAGATGCTATGCATAGGGGAGGGGCAATGAAGGGCATACATACTGTTGTGCCCGGACTTAAAATGGCTGGAAGAGCATTGACCATTAAAACTATGAACGGGGATTGGGCAAAGGTTGTTGAGGCTATTGATCTTGCAGAGGAAGGAGAAGTTCTAGTTGTGGATACCAATTCAGGCGATATTGCTATTTGGGGGGAGCTTGCAACTTGGAGTGCTGTAATGAGAAAGCTTGGTGGTGTTGTAATAGATGGCGCCGTAAGAGATGTTGATGATCTAAAAGAAATACGTTTTCCTATTTTTGCTAGATATGAAGTTCCGGATGCAGGGGACCCAAAAGGCTTTGGTGAGATTGGTTGTGAAGTGGTGTGTGGTGGGCTCAAAGTTAATAGAGGAGATTACATCATTGGAGATGACAGTGGAGTCGTAGTAATACCTCAAGAGGAAGCCCAAGAAATAATAAACAGAAGTATTGACGTCAAAGAAAAAGAGAATAGAATAAGGGAAGAAATTAAAAGAGGCTCAACTTTATCAAAAGTTCAAAAGCTTAAAAAATGGGAGAAGGTAGTTGGGTAAAGTAGGGCAACGAAAATTTTATATATTACGTTTATACTTGATGTATCATAATCTGATATATCGGGGAATGATACATGTCTTTTGGTAAGTTCAGTAAAAGTTTTCATTATTTTCATATTTTAGATACTTTTGCCCTATGGTTATTCAGTAAGGGAGAGCTTTGTGGGTATGATATTATAAAAGAGTATGAAAATAGATCCAACGGTAAATTAAAACCCTCACCAGCCCTAGTCTATCCATTACTTCTATTATTAACAACTGAAGGATTAATTACAGAAACAAGTAAAGGATCAAGAGGAAAAAAATTTTACACAATAACTCCCAAAGGAAACAAGAAATTAAAAGAAAGAATGAATAGTATAAAAAAAGAACTTCTATATTATGAAGATTTTCTTAAAGAAGTTTTTGAGGTGCAGTAATGGCAGAACTAAAAGATACACTCTTTGGGAAACTTGCATTAATTGAATATAAGTATAGTAAAATTATAGTTATTACAATGCTACTTATTACAATTTTTCTAGCAATAGGTTCACTAAATATTCGTTTTGAATCTGACTTTTTAAGGGAGTTACCTCCTAACTTTGATGTTGTAAAAACTCAAAGCCTTATTAAAAGTGAATTTGGAGAAGAAGAAGGCATTATTATATTTTTAGAGACTAATCCAGATATCACTAATGATATTCGAAATAAACAAAGCCTAGAAAGTATATATAATCTAGAAACGCGATTGAAGTCCCGTCCAGAAATACTTAATGTTGTAGGTCCTGGAACCGTCTACTATTCTATTTTTAGAAGTATCCCTCCTGATGAAACAATCTTAAGGGAAGTCGCCAAAAATATACCAGAATTGATATCCACAGATTATACCTCAGCTATTATTATTGTTAAGACGAGTGGGGTTAGAAGTGAAAAGGAAATCAATTCTGTCATTAATGTTGTAGAAGAAGAAATCAAAAAGGTAGAACTACACGGACTTAACTATAAAATAACGGGTTCACCTGTTTTAAATAAAACTATTATTAATGTTCTAAGAGAAGACGCATATAAAACAATGATTATATCTGCAATTATTGTATTTGTATTACTAACATTGATACTAAGATTCAAGTCATTATTTGTAATAGTGCCCTTACTTTGCGGGGTACTCTGGACTGTGGGCATCTTATCTTATGCTAGGATACCGTTAAGTATAATTACAGCTAGTATTGGTGCCATTATTATCGGTCTTGGTGCAGAATATGGAATATTTATGGTACTGCGTTACAACGAGGAATTAAAAAAAGGTAGACCTCATGAAGACAGAATTGTATCTATGGTTGCAGGGGTTGGTAGTGGCACCATTGGATCGAGTTCCACAACAATTGCAGGTTTTATGGCATTGGCCCTTTCATCAATGCCAATGATGATCCACCTAGGTATAGCTTTATCGTTAGGTATTGTCAGCTGTCTTATTGGAGCGTTAGTATTTTTACCTTCAATCATGGCATTGAGAGAGTGGTAACATGTCAAGTTATGATAAACTAATTAAAAAATATGCAGAGATTCATGGGAAACACCCAAAAAAGATTCTCATATTATCATTTATAATCACAATTATTTTAGGTTCTGGAATCGCTCTAATGAAAATAGAACAATTAGAGGGTATAGGCCAGTTGCCAAGCAATAGAGAAGAGATGCAAGTGTTCCTAAAAATGGAGGATAAATTTGAAAGATATAATTCGATCATTATTTTAATAAAATCAGATAATGTATTTTCACCGGATGTACTAAAAGAAGCATATTTATTAAATCAAAAATTGATTAATGTATATGGAATAGAGGGCTCCTCTTTTAATCTTAAACTTGATGAAATATACCTGCCAAAAGAGATCCTGATTAACAGACTCGAGGTTTCAGAAAGTCTTGGCTATATGTTGATAAGATTAAATGTAACAAAAGGCATAGACAGTGTTAGAGTCTATGATGATATAAAAGACATAATATCAAAAACTTCTTTGACCGTGTATCCTGGTGGCAGTTTGACGCTAAATAGAGAATTAACAAATATGGTTTTACCTGAATTATCCAAAATATCCTTGGTCGGTAGTATTGGAGTCTTGTTATGTGTTATTTTAACATTTAAGTCAATTAGATACGGATTAATCCCCCTAATATGTGTCGGATTGGGGATAGTGTGGATGATGGGGATATCCGCATTTGTTGGGATCTCACTTAGTTCTGAACTTGTTGGAGTAGTTTCAATGATGGCTGGGATAGGGATAGATTTTGCAATTCAAACGATAAATAGATATCTTCTTGAAAGAAGCCCCATTATTTCTGAAAAGATAGAAAATACCCTTGAAGGGGTTATTGCACCAATTATAGTTTCTTCTATAGTTGCGGGTTTTGGTTTTGTTGCAATGCTAACAGGCTCTTTATCTCTATTGGATACCTTAGGAAAGATGCTATTTATTGGGGTATTCAGTTGCATGGGCGTGTCTCTTATTTTCCTTCCGTCTTTGTTGATAATTCAAGAAAATATATTTCAAGATACAGAAAAAATGATAAAGAAAAAAATGGAGGTATTATATGGAAAAAAGTAGTGTTTTTTTAATAGGGATTTTTTTAATGAGTGTTTTTGCGCCAGGAGTATATGGAAGTACGGATACAGTTATTTATTCAGGATATCTTCATGATAATGACTTCGTCTTTGTTGGGCCATATGCAATCTCCCTTATGGATTACAAAGACACCATAGCATCATTTATGGTCCTTGAAGGTACGGCTCCTGTTGGACCTTTAGGGGTGTATATATCGGAAGGAGAGTCCCTCAAAGTAAATGACATTACTATTAATTTAATTGACGTATCCAATGTAGGGGTTAATGTAATAATCAAAGGTCCTGTTGGGTATAAAATTGGCAGGAGCCAATATGAATTTGTAGTAAAGGAAATAAAAACAAATCCGTTGAATGTAGAGCCAGGGGAGCCTTTTAATCTTGAAATCTTGCTTTCAAATGAAGGGTCTATGAAAGCGTATACAGTTAAGGGAAGTCTAAATGTGCCACCTATTGGAGCTATGGTTCCATTTATGCCTGAGAATACATCTGACTCCACTTACATAGGGGATTTTGAAGCAGGGGCAAAAAAATTGATTTCATTTAGATTGAGGGCAAATGAAAATATACCTGCAGGTAATTACCCAATGGCAATTGTTCTTGTTTTTTATGATGGAACAAATCCCTATCCAAGACCGTACACAATTCAATTTGGCCTTAGAGTAACAGGTAGAACAGAATTAATGGTAGTTAATTTCTCATCTATGCCGGAAAATATAAGGCCTGGAAATGAAAATGTAAAGATAAAAGTTAATTTAGCAAATCAAGGAACTGAAAGTGCAAAATATGTAAAAGCATATCTTAATTTAAAGGAGCCTTTTACTTTATCAAAGTCTTATGAGAGCTCATATAATCTTGGAACTTTACCAGGCGGGTATGCAAAGGATGCAGAGTTTCTAATAAATATAGACAAGTCTGCAAAAAAGATGACATATACTGTACCTATGATCGTAGAGTACAGGGATTCTTCTAACAATCTCCTAAAAGAAGAGTTTGAATTGAACTTAGATATAAAGGGAAAACCAGAGCTTGAAATAACTGAATATCGCTTTGAGCCAAAAAATGTAAGAACAGGGGGAAATGTAAAAATATATCTAACAATAGCAAACAACGGAGAGGAGAAAGCAGAATCTATAACAGTTGAGGCTATTGAAAGATCAGAACAACCTTTCGACTTCACATCTAAAAATGACTACATTGGAGTTCTAAATCCTGGGCAGAAAGCAGAAGCGGTGTTAAGTGCCGATGTGAAATCATCAGCAGAAGAAAAAATTTATCAGCTTAGTCTAAGAATTAGGGCTGTTGGAGACAAAGAAAAACAAGACTTAAATGTATACCTATTCCAAAAGAACGTAGATATTCCAGTAACTAAAACAATGAGTATTACAAAAATAGGCTTGATTGTAGGGTCTATATTTGTACTACTATTAGTGGGATACTACATATACAACAAGCATATAAAGAAAAAATAGGGAATCGAATTCGGTGTACATATGAAAAAGAGCCTGATATTAGTTTTTATTATTTTATTTTCTTTAATACTTCCAATTAATGTAGGCTCTTCCTCAGTTCCAAGAGACGACTTTTTTTTTGAAGAGGATAATGTAAAATCTATGATAGTTGTTGGTGAAAAGGCAACATCTTCTGATATAATCTCAGCTTCAAAGTTGGCGTTTCTTATTGCAAATCGGCATACAAAAAGAATTGAAAATATCATTTATGAAGAATATGAAGTGTCTTTGAAAAATTTAAATGCGAGCGATGTTATAAGAATTGACCCTGCCAACACCACAGTGAATTCAATTAGAGTAGCTGATGGACTAAAATCCCTGTGGTGGGATGATGGATATAAGTATTCATCCTCTCTATACCCCTATGGGAACGGAAATAAGGTATTTGATTATGGAGAAACGCATGAAGAGATTCTCATTAAGTTATCAGATACTGAGGTTCCTGATGACTATTGTCTTGATTTTAATGTTTCTGATATCATTTATAGAATAACAAATATACACACACCTTTTCAAAGGAAGATATTTGCTAGATGTTTTGGACCGCTTTATGACATCCCCTATAGTTCTTATAAAGTAAGATTATTTGAAAAGGAGTATCCAATTATTTCTAATGGAGTTTACCGTTCTAAAGACCAAAGTATAAGATATTTTATCTATGGTATACCTATTTACTCCCCAGATACCATATTTAAAGTAGGGGATACGAAAATATTCGGTTGGTACACTGTAACACTTTTAGACATACATAGCCCTACGACTGAAACAACTTCTAAGGAAGACAAATACAAAGTCAAAAGTAATGGAAGCTTCTCAGGTGAGTACAAAGTTTACCTTAGAGTTTCTGATTTCACTGGAAGGACTGATGAATTTTTAATGGTAATGGACGCAAATAGCTCAAGGTGTTGTTCATGTGTTCCTCTGTGTGATCCAAAAGGGGGCTATGGATCATTTACAACTAACCCAACAAAACAATATGAAAATGATCCATACTTCATCTTTGAAAGAGGAACTAGGGTAATTGATGGCCTTGAAGAAACTATATGGGCAATCCCCGTCTTTTACATAGATGGAATTAAAGTCTTTGAGGGGGCTAACAATGCCCTTCTTGCAGAGTTTGATGTCTATTCTCTAAAGGACTATGGCGCAATCGAAGAGTCCTCATGTTGTATGCCATTTGTAACATACCCTAATGATTACAATCTTACTATTTCTAATCTCTGGGAGGATGCTGTTGCTTTCGGTGTTGATCTTAACGGTGATGGAAATATATCCTCTGTGGAACAGCAGGTACCGGTGTTTGAAACCATAGGGGAAGAGTGTAATGCATCGATTAAGATTCCATTCTATTCACCAGTCTATATAAATCCTGGGAAAGACGGCATATTTGGAACCTGCGACGACTACCTTGATCTAAATCCCCTAAATCCAAGATTTAAGAAATGTAGTTATGACACAATTGATATAGTATTGTGTGATAAGATAGATCTAACTTGCTGCGATCCTCAAGTTGTTTATGGCCCAAAGAACTACTTCAAAATTGATATACTTGACTCAAACTATTATCAAAAAGATGGAAATGGGGTTGAGCTTACTATTAGTCAGAAAAAATCCAAACTATATTTGTTCTACGATTCAACAGTAAAAATTGAACCAACTTCACTTATTAAAAGGGATATAGATGTTACAGGAACTGACAAAGCAAAGAAAAATCTAATCCTTATAGGAAATGAAAATAATAATCAGATGATAAAAGACCTCTGCGATTCAGGAATATCAAAAGTTGTGTGGTCAAGATCATTTGGTGAATGGGAATATTTAAGAAACGTCTTTTATGAAAACAGTGTTTTAATTGTGGGTGGAAAAAACAGCGAATCTACAAATAAAGCATTAGAGGACATAATGAAGCTACTGTTTATTTGATTGCCAGAACATCTTAGTTCTAGCATATACCCTCTCTGCAGAAAGAATATCTTTAAAAAGATCTTCTTCATTTTTTCTATCTTTTGATAGTATTCTTTTAGCTGTCCTTGGGCCTATTCCAATCCCTGCCAGAGTAATTATTGCTTTTTTGCCATAAGGTAAAATTAAATCAGCTGAGTCTTTTATTTCCTTCAAAGTCTTTTTTTCCTCTTCACCAATTTTTCCTCTGTCCCCTTTGCGGACTATTTCTAAATCTTCTCTTCTCCTCAAAATACCAATATATCTTGCACCACATTGTGGGCATTTGGGATTATCTTCAAAATTGTTTACAGAAAGAGTTGTTTTCCATTTCTTGCAATGAAGACACGCAACAGTAACTCTTTTTTCTAATAGTCTCTTCTTGAGATATTTTATGATCTCTTTATCGGGCCTTTTAGGGTATAGCAACTCAAAAGAAGATCCCTCTAAAAGATGTCTTGAAAAGATAGATGGTTCATTATTTCTACAGACTATGATTTCAATTCTTCCAGTTTGTATGTCCCTGATGAACTCTTTTATTGGCTCAATTTCAAGTTTATCATGATATATTTCATTTAGTGTTTCTTCGTATAGGGGAGTATTTTTATATAGTTTTAGTATATTTTTCATTAAATACTTCTCAGAGTTTGCTCTTATAACACCAAATCTTTTTGCTATTTGAATCATTTTCCACTCAAAGAGGGGAGTGTTCTTCAATACTATATCCAAAATAGGAATAACATGGTCTTCATTTAACTCAAGAAGTGTATTTTTTACTATAACTCCTCCATCCTTAACCCCTATAGGAAACTTAATCATTATGTGATAGGGATCTGTCCTCATACCTATTGACTCCCCAAATCTCTGGGCTAAAAGGGACGTTATGACCCTACCAAGAGTATCATTCGCTTTAGAACCGTTAAATGCATGGATAATTACAAACTCCCCAATATCTTCAATTACTAATGAATTTGTAGAATATGAAAAGTAGCTTGTCTGTTCTTTTAACAGATCATATAGAATTTTTTTAGTGTCACTTGTTAATGGTAAATTTTCTATCTTTGTTTTGTTACCGAATGTTTCAAAGACCTCTCTGGAGACAAATAACGGTACTGGAATCAGTTCCCCCTCCCAAGAAGGAATTGCTCCAACAGATCTAGTTTCAGTGACCTCTATTTTTTCTTCTTCAATGTTTAATACCTTCCATGTTCTTCCACGTACAATAAAATTTCCGCCTACCTCAATGTTTGATACAATAAAATTCTCATCTAATACCCCTAGTGAAGATCCTGTTCCGACTTCAACGACTCGATACTGTTTTGTATCTGGAATCATGGATAAATTCTCATAATAGTAAAAGAAACCTTGTTTTGATTTCTTGTAAGTCATTCCATTGTTAATCCAAATGAGTTTGATACTTTCCAAAAAATACAATACCTTCCAAAATTCCTCAAGTGACATATTTCTATAAGGATAAGCCTTTTTGAATAAGGAGTATGCCTCTTCAATTGATACTTCATTTCCCTCCATTGAAAGCCCGATTATCTGATGAGTTAGAACATCAAAAGATTTTTCAGGTATTAGCGATTTTTCAATTACATAATTTAATGCATTTTTTGCAATTACTGCAGATTCGCATATTTCTTCATCACTTGCTAATATCACCCCTTTTGAAACAAGATATGTCTTGTGACCTGCCCTTCCAACTCTCTGTAGGAGTTTTGATACTTGTCTTGGGCTACCATACTGAATAACTAAATCAACTGCACCAACATCTATCCCAAGTTCCATACTTGAAGTACATACTATACACTTAATCTCCCCATTCTTAAATCTAGTTTCCACGTCGATCCTAGTTTCTTTAGAAAGAGAAGAGTGGTGAACATCAATAAAATTCATTTCCATAAGATTAAATCTTGATGATAATATCTCTGCCATCTGACGAGTGTTAACAAAAAGAAGAACACTCTTATGGCTATCAATTAATTCTTTAATCCTTCTAATTGAAGAAGCTACATATGGGGATATTTTTAGATTTTCTGCAACCATTATGTCTTCTTCAAATATTTCGGGTGTTTCAACTTCAATATCAAACTCCTTTTTTATCTGAGATTGAATTATGGTAACGTCTCTTCCTTCACCAACTAGGAATTTTGCAACTTCATCTTTTGATCCAACAGTTGCTGAAAGACCAATTCTTTGTATTCTCCCGTTTTTTAATCTTTCTAGCCTTTCAAGAGCTAAGCTTAGCTGAACGCCTCTTTTGTCTTCGGCTATCTCATGAATTTCATCAACTACTACTGCAAGTAATGATTTTAGATGCTCCCTTAGTTTCTTCCCTGTGAAAAGTGCTTGCAATGTTTCAGGAGTTGTGATCAAAATATCAGGGGGTTTGAGGCTCTGCCGACGTCTTTCGCTTTGAGTTGTATCCCCATGTCTTGCTTTTATTGTAATCCCCATAGCCTCCCCTATTTTTTCTAATCTGAGAAGTAGATCTCTATTAAGGGCTCTAAGTGGGGCAATGTAAAGTACTTTAATACCTGGCGATTTGTTATCTTTAACTAGTTTTAAAAGAGGGAGTATTGCAGCTTCAGTCTTCCCTGAACCAGTTGGTGCCATTAACAATACATTTTTTCTATCTAAAATCTCCTGAATTGATCTATTCTGGATATCAGTAGGGGATGTAATATTAAATTCATTCAAGACGGTGACGATATCGCTACCCAAAAGATCAAAACTCACAGACACACCTACTAAAAGTTTACCAAAGCATTTTTAAGTTTAATTTATTGGTTTTAAATTATGGACTTATACCCTGTGATTAATAAGCCTGCAATAGTTATCGAATCAGATAAGAAGTATCTTGTTGTTGCAGACTTGCATCTAGGTAAGGAGTATGAATACTATAAAAAGGGAATAAAGGTACCAGATATTGGCCAAAAGATGAAATTAGAGTTATTGAAGATTATTAAAAGAAAAAGTATAGAGGAACTTATTATTTTAGGGGACATAAAACATAATCTCCCATTTACATCATATTTTGAAAAGTTAAACCTTCCAAAATTTTTAGAGTTTAATATCCCTGTAAAAATAATCAAAGGAAATCACGATGGGAACATAGAAGAAATAGTTCATAATGAAGTCATGAAGTCATTTAAAATCGAAGATCATATATTGACACATGGCCACATTCTTATAGAAGGTAACAATTTGATTATGGGTCACATCCATCCAATAGTTGAATTTGTTGATTCGAATGGAAAAATAACTCGTATGAAATGTTTTCTCAAAATAGAAGGATCACAAAATGTTATTATTTTACCATCTTTTAATCCAGTTATTGAAGGCGTATCTATAAATAAAGAGGGAGAGGCTATACCGGGCCCCTATTTTGATAGTGGCAGATTAGAAATAAAAGATTTCGATTGTTATCTTCTTGACGGAACATATATGGGGAAAGTCAGGGATATTTACCGCTGAATTACCCCACAATCATCATCTATGGCCCTAATTGCATCTTCAATTAACATTCCTTCATTTTGATCTATATATTCTTCAATTTTTTGCAATAGTATGCACTCTTCAATTTTTTCAGACTTACAAAATACTAACTCTTTATTAATCTCATTTAGTACCATAACAGCAGTATCCCCGAGCTCTTTTGAAACTTCAAAACACTCTTTGATTATATTATTAAAAAGAACTTCACAGTTTTTTTCGATGTAGAGTTTATTGTGATAAATGTTACTGATTACATCAATTAATTTTGCATATTTATCAAGTCTATTGATGTAGTACTTCTTTGTTTTTATCACTATATTTTTAATCATTGCACCTGAGATAGTTTCCTTTATTGGGACATTGATAAGCCCAAGTTTTTCTATATTGCACATTCTGTTCTTTTCGTAAAGCTCAGTTAATATTGTTTCTTTTAGAGCATCTGCAAATTTCTTCACTGAGCCATATTTCTGTACTTCGTTAATGTGGGGTATTAACTGATCTGATTTTAGGTATATATCTAAAATTTTCTCCCCAGCTTCTTTTGTATCTGGGCGCCCTATTCTAATATGTTTATCGATTCTTCCCGGTCTTAGTATTGCTTGATCAATTATATCTGGTCTGTTTGTAGCTATTATGACAATTACGTCTCCCATCTCTTCAAGTCCATCAAGTAGCTGTAAGAATTTATTTACGATTGGATTTTCTAACCTAGCCGCTTCTGAACCAGTTTCTCTTTCAGGGACTAAACTATCAAATTCATCGAAAAATAAAACTGATGGGGCTTTTTCTTCAGCATATTTAAATAATTCCTCAATGTTTTGTTGTGTTTCTCCAAACCATTTACTTCTAAGCTCTTTATCAACATTAATAAAATTTCTAGAAGAAATGGACGCCGCAAAACGTGCGATTAGTGTTTTACCGCATCCAGGGGGCCCATAAAGCATGATACCTTTTGTTCTTTCAATTTTCAATTTCTGAACTTTTTCTTTGATAAAATCATAGCTCAATGCAGACCCAACAGCTTGATCTATTTCCAAAATGGCTTCGTCAAGCCCACCTATATCTTCTCTTTTCACCTTTGGTTTTTTCACAAGGAGGAGATCATCACCATATTTCACATTAAGTTTAATATCTAGAATTTCCCAATCTTTAGAGTTTCCAAATAATGTTACAGTCGCACCAGCTTTAAGGTATTCATTTTCAGAATCTACAAAATCACCAATATCAAGCATCATTTCATGATAGGTGTCAAATCTAACAGTTGCATATTTGCCTTCAATCTTTATTATCTCTCCAAGTGTTGTGTCAACGATTCCAGGGTGTAAGTCACTAATTACAAATTTTCCCCCATCTTTTGACTCAATGAATTTGTATCTTATTTTGTCTCCTTTATTAACTTCTATATCATCGATCATATAGGCTATGATACGATAGTTAAGATAATCAAAAATTTCATGCATACCTTCTTGATCAAGAGGCCTTACATACACCCCTATAAGAAAGGGTGGCTCGTTTAGCTCTCTTATTCGTTGTTCAAGTCTATTAATACGGCCTTCAAGAAAAATCTTAATTTCATTTTTTAACATTTCTCGTTCATGTTGTATTTGGTTTACGACTTCCTGAGCTGATTCTATTAGTTTTTTAGTTTCTTCTTTTTCAAGAACTTTCTGAGAAATACCTTTTTCTTTTAAAATTTGAATTAAATCGAAATATCCGTATTCTTCTCTAAGATATGATCTAATTTCTTCAGTTTTTTTTAAATCAGAAGATTCCACAATTAAAAAAAGGCAATTTCTTTTAAAAGTCTTTTGAAAATAAAACAATTTTAGACAACTTATACAAAAGCTGAACTTCCGTAACCAAGTAATCTAATGTATAATCCAGTTGCAAAAAATAAAATAGAAACAAGCATTGTGATATAATCCCTTTTTCTAAGGGAAATTTCTTTCAAAAATGTTCTTTCTCCGTATCCAAAACCTCTTGACTCAATGGCAATTGCAAGTTCTTCAGCCATTCTTATAGATCTGATAATAAGAGGGGTGATTATGGGAACATAATTTCTAATTCTTTTAAAAATTGGGCCTTTATCAAGCTCTAAGGCTCTTGATCTCTGGGCGTCCATTATTGTATAGGTTATTCCTGCCAAAGTTGGAACGTACCTTAAAGATATTGCTAAAGTCAAGCAGTATTCATAGGGGACTTTAAATTTCATAAGCCCTAAAACAAGATCACGCTGAAGCGTAGTCATTAATAATAAAAATGTTGCAGTAATTATGGCAAGTATTCTAAAGGTCATTGAAAATCCCATTCTAAGGCCATCTTCACTAATTCGTATCTTCCAATATTCAAAAATTATATTCCCTGTTGGTTGGAAGAATGGCCACAATATTAAAGACATTAGAATTAGAGGTAATACGGGCTTTATGTACATTAAAAGTTTTTTAATTTTAATTTTACAAAGAAACTTAATTATTAACAGAACGCTAAGCGCTATAACTCCTAGATAAATTGGGTCTTTGTACAAGAGTGCAAGGCCAAAAATCGATGCAAGAGTAACAATCTTTGTTCTTGGATCAAGGCTGTGAAAAAATGAAGATTCCTTGACGTACATCGAGTAACTAATCATAATAAATAAATAAAAGATTTAGATTTAAATGTTTAGGATTTATCTATTCCAATGATTACAGTTCCAAGTTTTTCTCCATTAATGTTATACTTCTCTTTAAAGAAAAGATCTGTTGGAACACAGAGGCTTGCTGAAATTCCATTTAAATCTTTAAGTTCTTCGATTTCTTGTGCAGGTATCACAAAGTATGGTTTCCCTTGAGTTTTTACATTAGTGAATATAACAAACTCTTCTCCCATAAAAAGAACGTCATTTCTATTTTTATATTCAGGTATCTCATCTTTTCTTAAAAGCTTGCCAAGAGTATTTCCTGAAGGATCTTTCATTAACGTTAGGCTTTGACCATGTTTTCTTTCAGAAAATGTCTCATCAATAAAAGTCAGAAAGATTAATTCTTTTGATAGGACTTTCCAAACACCTTCATTTATAAAGTCCATCATCCCTCCAGCAGCTTTATTTTTTTCTGCTTGGATCTCAAATTCTCTGATCTTGCTTATCTCTTCTTCAGAAAGAAGAAAGGCATCTAAAATGCCTTTTATAGATTTCAATTTTTTCAATATATCGTCTTCAACAATCATGATTATCCTCAAAGGTAGCCTTTTGCTTTTAGAAGTTCAGCGTTTAATATTCCTCCGCCTGCAGCACCTCTAACTGTGTTGTGAGAAAGACATACAAATCTTATGTCAAATACTTTGCATTCTCTTAATCTACCTACTGTTACAGCCATACCTTTATCCGAATCCCTATCTTTTCTTGGTTGAGGTCTATTGGGCTCTTCTCTATAGAGGATTGGTTGTTTTGGTGCAAAGGGCAAGTTTAATTCCTGAGGTTCAGCTCTAAATTCTTTCCATATTTTTTTTATCTCCTCAAGTGAGGGCTTTTTTGCGCCAAATTCGAGACTCACACAAGCAGTGTGGCCATCTATTGCAGGTACTCTATTGCAGTGGGCAGAAATTTTGATACTTGTATCATTGACAATTTTTCCATTGACAATTTTTCCCATAATTTTTTGAGGTTCTATTTCTGATTTTTCTTCTTCTCCAGATATAAATGGAACAATATTGTCTATCATATCAAGTGAAGGTACCCCAGGATATCCCGCTCCAGAAACTGCTTGCATTGTTGTAATAATCATTCTCTTTACTTCGTATCCTGACTTAATTAGTGCATAGACAGGTGCCATATAACTTTGTAGTGAGCAGTTTGGTTTTACAACTAGAAATCCCTTATCCCATCCATTAATCTTTTTTTGGTGTGGGATTACTTCAATGTGATTAGCATTAATCTCAGGGATTAACATTGGGACATTGTCAACATGCCTATTAGCTGATGCATTAGAAAAAACAGGTATCCCTGCCTTTGCATATGATGCTTCAAGTTCTTTTATTTTTTCCTTTTCCATTTCAAGCGCTGAAAAAACTAAAGAACATTTGCCAATAGCTTGGCTAACATCATTTGCATCCCCAACTATAAGATTTCTAACTTTTTCTGGAGGATCTGTTACCATCTGCCATTTGCCCATTACAGCTTCTGCATAGCTTTTTCCAGCACTTTTAGGTGATGCTGCTACATATGTCACATTAAACCAAGGATGATTATCAAGTAATCTTATATAATTTTGACCTACCATTCCTGTAGCTCCAATGACACCCACGTTTATCTTTTCCATAAAATTCACCAACTCTAAATTACGTAATTCTTTAATACCCCTATTCCTTCAATTTTAGCCTCTACTATGTCTCCCCTGTTCATTGGTCCAACTCCAGGTGGTGTGCCAGTTGCAATGACATCACCGGGCTCAAGAGGCATTATTTCAGAGATAAATTCCAATAGTTCGTAACAATTGAATATCATGTTTTTCGTTGAAGAATTTTGTTTTGTGATTCCATTTAATTTCAAGGATATTGGAAGATCAAATGGATTTACACTAGTTTCAATCATAGGGCCTATCGGGGCAAAGGTGTCGTATGATTTGGATCTAGTCCATTGTGTATCCTTTTTCTGTAAATCTCTTGCAGTTACATCATTAAACACTGTATACCCCAATATATACTCTTTAGCTTCGTCTTTTTCAATATTTTTTGCACGCTTTCCTATGACTATTCCAAGCTCTGCCTCATAATCGACTTGATTTGAAGTTTCTGGGTATATTATAGGGTCTTCTGGACCAATCACAGTGCTTGCTGGTTTTATGAATATGATGGGGTTTTTTGGTATTTCCATTTTAAGCTCCTTTGCATGATCTCTGTAGTTTAGACCAACTGCCACAATCTTTGTTGGCATCGTTGGCGGAAGTAACTTGACTGAACTAGGATCTATCTCAGTTTCAGTAACTTGAAACTCTGAAAAGAGATCCCCTTTTATTTTTTTTATTGTGTTGTTCTCAAAGATTCCATTTTCTATTTTGTCATTATTGTTGTATCTAAGAAGCTTCATCAATCCACCTTTCTACTTTACTATTGCAAATACATCACTCATTATAGCTGCAGCTGTTTCTATCTGGCCTGCACCTCTTCCCATTACAGTTATGTCTTTGGATAAATCTGTTTCAAACACAGCAACATTTAAAGTTCCTGTTACCGCAAGTGGCGAGTTTAGAGGAACTGGTGTTGGTTCAACTTTTGCACCTTTTTCTGTAACTTCAACGAGCAATTTTATTATATTTCCTTTATTCTTTGCAGCTAAGACATCTTCCATTGTTACGCCGGTGATACCTTTAACTTTAACATCTTGAAGTGTCATAGATTTTCCCATTAAAGCATTTGAAAGTATAGTGGCCTTACATGCTGCATCCCACCCTTCAATGTCTTGGGCAGGATTTGCTTCAGCATACCCATTTTCTTGAGCTTCTTTTAATGCATCCCCAAACTTCTTTCCTTCAAATGCCATGTTAGAAAGTATATAATTTGTAGTACCGTTTAAGATTCCTTTAACAGAGATAATTTTATTCCCTTTCAGAGCTTCTTGGGCAAGATTTATGACCGGCATTGTTCCCCCAACAGTTGCTTCGTATCTAAATTCCTTGCCACTTTCCTCTTTGGCTTTGATTACTTTTTCATAGTAAAGGGCCAAAGGTCCTTTGTTAGAAGTAACAACATGCATTCCTCTGTCAAAGGCTTTCATAATGTGATTCAATCCAGGTTGGGCATCTTTAATATTTGTTGGAGTGACTTCAACTACTATATCGGCATCCATGTTTTCTACTGCCACTTCCCCGTTCCATTTTTTATTTTTAGACGAATCAGGATAATTTATCACAGGTGATCTTTCTTTATTGTGGTCCATTAATTTAGTAAGATCAATTCCATCTTTGTCATAGATAGAATTCAACATGTCAGCAACACATACAATCCTAACATCAATCCCATAATTTTTTTTGTATTGTTCTGCTTTGTCTCTAATTACCTTGCATACACCCTTACCTACAATGCCAAATCCAACGACGCCCAAACGTACTTTTTTCATAGCAAACATCCTCTTAAATATAGTGAATACACTAATTTTATTCTTTATTTAAAAGTTTCGGGAAAGTAATTATTTTTATTTTTTTAATTGTACTGAAAAAAATCAATAC
>Ga0255341_1000198_pt1 | contig 110591 bp, 81 predicted proteins | sample wastewater_treat_8_FD_192418 | JGI IMG/M metagenome (GOLD analysis project Ga0255341, IMG submission 192418) | Wastewater microbial communities from Lulu Island WWTP, Vancouver, Canada - plant12 | ecosystem: Engineered > WWTP > Wastewater > Unclassified | place: Canada: Vancouver, British... | reverse complement strand
TTAAGCCCAATATTCCTGTGGTTATGATTACAAAAAGCGAAGAAGAAACCATAATGGAAGAAGCAATTGGGAGCAAAATATCAGATTATTTAATCAAGCCGGTAAATCCGAATCAGATACTGCTTTCGCTGAAAAAAAATCTGGACGACCGCAGACTAATCCAGGAAAAAACCACAGGTTCCTATCAGCGCGAATTTATGCGGCTTGGAATGGAAATATCGCCTAACCTGTCTTTTAACGAATGGGCAGCTCTGTACAGAAAACTTGTGTTTTGGGAACTGGAATTGCAGAAATCGGGAGACGACAGCATGTTGCAAATTCTTACCACACAAAAGGAAGATGCAAATAAAGTTTTCTCAAAAACCTTTATAAAAAATTACCGCGACTGGCTTAATGATAAAAACGACCCTCCTTTATTTTCGCATAACGTCATGCAGAAATATGTATTCCCTCTGTTGTCGAAAAATGAAAAAATAATGGTCGTAATAATCGACAATCTTCGTTTCGACCAGTGGAAAACCATGCAGCCGGCTATTGAAGAATACTTCAGAGTGGCAGACGAAAACTTATATTGCAGCATATTGCCAACTGCTACACAATATGCAAGAAATGCCATGTTTTCGGGACTTATGCCAAGCGAGATTCAAAAAAAGTTCCCTTCCTTATGGATTGAAGATGACGACGATGAGGTGTCGAAAAATCAGTACGAGCCCGAATTATTCGCCGAACTGCTTAAGCGTCTCGGGCTTAACATAAAACATAATTTTTCCAAAATACTCAATTTAAGAGCAGGTCGCAAATATGTGGATACATTCAGCAATATTGCATCAAATCAGCTAAATGTTCTGGTGTATAATTTTGTTGACATGCTGTCTCATTCCAAAACAAACATGGAAATAATAAAGGAGCTTGCAAATGACGAAGCAGCCTATCGTTCCATAACTAGCAGTTGGTTCGACCACAGCCCCCTTGCAGATGTTTTTGAGCTTGCCGCAAAGAATAACTTTAAAATTATTCTCACTACCGACCATGGCAGCATTCGAGTGAAAAATCCAGTAAAAGTCCTGGGCGACAGGGAAACCAATGCCAATATACGCTTTAAGTATGGCAAAAATCTGAATACCGATGGCAAAAATATTTTTGAATTAAAAAATCCTTCCGACCTTTTTCTGCCACGGCCAAATGTTAGTACCTCATACCTGTTTTGTACATCTTCGGACTATTTTGTTTATCCCAACAACTACAATTATTATGTAAACTTTTTTGCCGATACTTTTCAGCACGGAGGTATTTCGCTCGAAGAGAATGTGATTCCGCTTATTACTCTTGCACCAAAATAAAATGAAAAAAACATTCAGCAACGTTTCCTTGACTGATTTAACCGGTGTAGCCAATTATATTGCTTCACTCCGCAAAGACTTTAACATATTCACATTTCATGGTCAAATGGGTGCAGGCAAAACCACTTTGATAGGCAAAATAGTATGTGCCGTTATTGGTAAAGAAATAGAAGTAACAAGCCCCACATTTGCATTGGTAAACGTTTACGAAGGTGCTGAAAAGATTTATCATTTTGATTGCTACAGAATAGAAAAAACCGAGGATGCCATTAATGCAGGCATTGAAGAAATGCTTTACGGCAATGCCGTTTGTCTGGTGGAATGGCCTGAAAAAATCGGATCTCTGCTTCCGCAAAAAATAGTCACAGTAACGCTATCGACACCCGATGACGAATCATACCGCTACATCGAAATAAATATTCCCGAGCATGACTGAAAACAGCAATCTTAATCTGGGTCCCGCAGGACAACTGATGCCGGCTGAAGAGCGGCTGGAAATCAAAAGAAAAAAGAGCAGCATGAAAATCGGCGTACCGCTCGAAATTGCATTTCAGGAGAACCGTGTTTCACTGGCTCCCGACAGTGTCGGGCTCATTGTTTCAAATGGCCATGAAGTTTTCGTTCAGCGTGGCGCGGGCCGCAATGCGCATTTCAGCGATGAAGAATACGCCGAAGCCGGTGCGATTCTGACTGATTCGGCAGCAGAAATATATCAGTGCAATCTGATTCTGAAAGTGGCACCCATGCTTCCAAGCGAAATCGATTTGCTGCAAAGCCGGCAAACGGTTGTTTCGGCGCTGCACTTCACCATGCAGTCGGCCGAATATTTCAAAAAGCTGATGCAGCATAAAACAACAGCAGTGGCATTTGAGTTCATCCAGGATCAGAGCAATATCTTTCCGGTACTGAAAGCCATGAGCGAAATTTCGGGCTATGCTGCCATTCAGATTGCAGCGGAATATCTCAGTAAAAACGACATCGGAAAAGGAAAACTGCTTGGCGGTATTCCGGGCATTGCGCCTGTCGAAGTAGTGATTCTGGGCGCCGGTACAGTAGGCACTTATGCTGCACGGGCAGCTCTTGGCTTCGGAGCAGACGTAAAAGTTTTCGACAATCATATTTATAAACTCCGTTCCTTACAGCAAAATCTTGGTTCGCAGATTTTCACTTCCATTATTCACCCAAAAGTGCTTTCAAAATCATTGAAAAATGCTGATATTGTCATCGGCGCTTTGCATTCGATCCGCAACAGACCCATGGTAGTGGTCACCGAAAACATGGTGGCAGATATGAAGCCCGGCTCGGTGATTGTGGATGTGAGCATCGATCAGGGTGGCTGTATTGAAACATCGGCTGTTACCACACACAAGGATCCTGTTTTTATCAAACACGATGTAATTCATTATTGTGTGCCGAACATCCCATCCAGGGTTCCACAAACGGCATCGTACGGACTCAGTAATTTCTTTACACCGGTCATCATGGAAATGGGCGAGGAAGGCGGAATCGATGCCTTTCTTAAAAACAATCCCTCTCTCCGCAAGGGAATCTATATGTTCAACGGCATACTGACCAACCATATGATTGGGGAAAACTTTGGTTTACCAAGCAAGGAACTCGATCTGCTTCTTGCCAGCTTTCAGCTCTGAACAGAATTATTCAAAGATAATAATCTGGAAATCGTCGGTAAATAGCGGTATTCGGAACTATTTGCTTGTCCTTTTGGTTTTGTGATGTATCTTTATCGTTTATTATGCCGATCGTAAAGAAAAAAATGAGAGCCATTGCAACATCTTCGTTGCATATTTTCGGGTGGATGTTTTTTTACCTGAGCCCTTTCCTTACCTTTCCGCTCAACATCGAAATCAAGGGTGACCGGGCAGTTATGCACACCATCCTCACAATTTCTCTTGCCATTGTTTTCTATCTGAATTTTTACTGGCTGATTCCAAAATATTTGAAAATCAGAAAATTTCTCATCTATATTTTACTGGCCACTTTTTTCTGTTTTCTTTTTGCAACTGCCGGTGATTTTCTCGTAGGAAAGTTAACTCACCGTCCACCCGATACTGAACCGACCATACTGAGCGGTCCGCCTGTTCATAAGAAAAAAGGTCCGGATCCATGGCGCGGTGTTTCTTTTTTCGCCACCATCACCATTCTGAGTATTGGCATCAAAATGACTCTGGAGTGGGCAAAGTCAGAGCAGACAAAAAGAGAACTTGAAAATGAAAAGCTGAGAGTTGAATTGATGGCATTAAAAGCACAAATCAACCCCCATTTTTTCTTCAATGTGATGAATAGCTTATGTAGTCTGGCCCGCAAAAAATCTGACGATACGGAAAAATACATCATAAAGCTGTCCGATATTTTCCGTTACAATCTGAATGACCTCAGCCAGGACAAGGTGCGGCTATCGAAGGAAATTGAGTTTATTCATAATTACGTCGATATTCAGAATATGCGGATTCCATCGCTTCAGCCTGTTGTATTCGATATTAAAGGAAATGCCGATCTGGTAATGATTGAACCTATGCTGTTGTTCCCCTTCATTGAAAATGCATTCAAGCACGGAGCCTCCGGAAATCAGCCTCTGGTGGTGCATATCGGCCTTGAAATAATTGACAAACGAATTCATTTCAGAATAGAAAACTCATATTCTCCGCACCGCACACACTCAAACAACAACGAAAGCACCGGCATCGGCCAGCAAAATGCGCGCCGCCGGCTTGATATTCTGTACCCGGGAAAGCACAATCTGCTGCTGACAACGCACAACAACAAATACATTGTCGATTTAAACCTTGATTTGTCATGATGAACTGTATAATTATTGACGATGAGCCCCTGGCCGTTGAATTAATGGCCGACAACGTTTCAAAAGTTCCTTCGCTGAATCTGGTTGCAACCTGCAATGGGCCTGCCGAAGCCATCAGCGTGCTGAACGAAAAACAGATTGATCTCATTTTTCTGGATATTGAAATGCCGGATATTACCGGTGTGAATTTCCTCAAAATGCTTAACGTTAAGCCCATGGTGATCTTCACTACAGCCTACGACAAATATGCACTCGAGGGATTTGAACTGGATGTTGTTGATTACCTCCTCAAACCGGTCAGCTTCGAACGCTTTCTGAAAGCTGTAAACAAAGCGCTTGAATTATTCAACATGAATAAAAGTCTTGATTCGGTTCCAAAAGTCGATACAACAAAACATATTTTTATCAAGTCAGAACACAAGATCCTGAAAATCGACCTGGCCTCAATCATGTATATTGAATCCATGAAAGACTATGTGAAAATTTACTGTGGTCCTAAACCAATTTTTTCACTCATGAGTCTGAAGCAGATTGAAGCGCTGCTGCCTCCAAATGAATTTATCCGTATTCACCGCAGTTTTATTGTTTCACTCGCCCATATCAACTTCATCGGAAAATCAAAGGTTGTGATCGGAACCGAAAGTCTTCCCATCAGCGCTCTGTACCGCGACGAATTCTTCAAACACCTGGGCGGAAACATTTCAAACCTGTAATCATCCTTCAAGTGGGCGACAAATTGAACTAAATCGCCGATATAAAATGAATAATATTTTTTCATTTAGCTGTTTATGTGATATTTACGCATACAATATAAAATTTGCGGTCCAATAAAATAAAGCAACTTATTAAAATCAGTATTGTCTGATTATTACATCGGAACTCAAATCGTTTCATATGAAAAAGATTAAAAATATCAGGCCTGCCATCAATATCTTTCTTACAAAGAGAATGGTATTTTTGTTGACTTTGGGCGTTATAACAGGCCTGACCGCCTGTAAACAGGAGGAGGGCTTTGGTGGGACTTCCTCCGTTTCAGGCAAAGTGTATGTTCTCGATTACAATACTGAACTTACTGATCTGATGGGACAGTACTACGCTACCGATGAAGATGTGTTTATTATGTTTGGCGATGATGTTGTGTATGCCGATAAAACCAGCACCAGCTTCGATGGCACCTATCGCTTCGATAATCTGAAAAAAGGCACTTACACGGTATATGCGTATTCAAAGGATACAACCGGGAATCCAGATGTTGATGAATTTGCCGTGCTACAGTCTTTTCAAATTACTTCAAACCGGCAGGATGTTGTTTTACCCGACATCACCATTGTAAAATGAATCAGGAAGACTTTCATAATCTGGTTACGGGCTTCGAGCCCATCAGTCTTGATCAGATGGACAAGGTGAGTTTTCTTTCGAGAAAAGACACCAAATATGTGATGAACGGCCAGATCCTATATTCCGTCATTGAAGAACTTCTCAAGAGATATTACATTCTTGAAATCGATGGCTGCCGCGAATTTGCGTACACTTCCAACTATGTCGATACAGCTGGATTCGGAATGTATTTCGATCATCACAACAAAAGAAAAAACCGCTACAAATGCCGGCTGCGCGTGTATGAAAACACCGGTCTGACTTTCTGGGAAATCAAGCACAAAACAAACCGTAACATTACAATAAAAAAACGGATCAAAATAAACCCGGAAGGCACGTCAGAACAAGAGATACAGGCATTCATCCACAAGTACTCCCCTTTCAGTTTCAATTCGCTGGAATCCAAGCTTGTGAGTCAGTTCACACGAATGACTTTCGTCAATAAAAACATGACGGAACGTGTTACCGTCGACCGGGATCTGACATGGTCAAATGAATACAAGGAAGTCCATCTCGATGGTCTTTCCATCATTGAGGTGAAAAATGAATCCAAGGCCTCGATGGCCGAGATTTTTCCGGTTCTCCAGAAATACGGAATTCGTCCGGGTTCTTTCAGCAAATATACTTTCGGTTGTGCATTTCTGTATTCTGATCTGAAACAGAATATGCTTAAACAAAAAATTTCGACTTTAACAAAATACTGCCATGCAACTACTACAAAGTGCGCAAGCCATGCCTGAGTTTTTCAACATGAAACTCATCAATGTTTCCGATTTTTTCGAACTGGTCATCCGGTTTTGCTTCAACCTGCTCGTACTCTTCGTTCTGGTACGGGTACTTTACTTTTCGAAAACAAAAAGAAAAGACTATCTGTTTACGTATTATCTTATCGGATCAGTGGTTTTCCTGATTTGTTTCATGCTTTCCAGCGTAAAACTCCAGCTCGGATTCGCCCTCGGATTGTTCGCAATCTTCGGCATTATCCGATACAGAACAACTCAGATTTCGATTCGTGAAATGACTTATCTTTTCGTTGTCATCAGTCTTAGTGTCATCAATGCGCTGATCAATAAAAAAGTGAGTTATGCCGAAGCGCTGTTTGCCAATCTAATTATTCTCGTGATTGTTTGGATTATTGAGAAAGTTGTTCATTTTCGTCATGAGTCGGTCAAACTAGTCTATTACGACAAAATAGATTTGATTGTCCCGGAAAAACATGATGAACTCGTTGCCGATCTGAAAAAAAGAACAGGCCTCGATATCCACCGGATTGAAATCGGACGCATCAATTTCCTGCAGGATTCTGCGCGCATCATGGTATACTACTATGCCGATTGCATTAATGCGGCCGATGATGCCGATTTCACAAACGAAGATTCTGCTTCTGCCGATTGATGAAAAGTTTATTCTTCATATTGATTGTTTTTATTCCGCAGATTTTCCTTGCGCAGCAAAACGATTTTCAGGCCTGGTACAGTCTTGCTGCTGATGTAAAAATCGGCGACAAATGGAAATTGGGTGTATCAAACGAAATCCGCACCAGCTGCAATGCGCAGGTGTTTGAAAAAAATCTTTTCGATCTTGGAGCTGAATATGAAATCTCCAAAAAAATCGATGCCGGTTTGTTTTTGCGCTACTCGACCGAATACCCCACTCTTTCGGAACGATCAAATAAAATTGAGTATTACGGGACACTGGAGTTTGGAAAAAAATTCGGTCGCATTCAGCTTGCCGCAAGACTCAGAGCCGGCTCTGACGAAGACAACAATCACCTTGACGGGAAGGAATGGGAACATCGCGAAAGATTGAAGCTGAATTACAACATCAAAGGGTTTCCGCTTAATCCGGCATTGTCAGCAGAATTGTTTTTTCCTGCAGCATATAATTTTCTTGATCTGTCCAAAACAAGAATCCTCTGTGGTTTTACATGGAAGCCCGGCAAGGAAAACAATCACAATTTCTCACTCATGTACGGCTGGCAACATAGTTTCAACACCAGAGTCCCAAAAAACGATTTTCTGTTGTGTCTTGAATACAAATTCACTTTCAGAAAGTTTCAGAAAGACAAAAAATAATCCTTCTCAAAAGCCGCGATAGACAATCTCTCTGATATTGTCCGATTTTCCCATGGTGTAAAAATGAATGCTGGGCACGCCTGCTGCTTTGAGTTCACGCACCTGCTCAATGGCCCATTCAATGCCTATCCTGCGCACTGCCTGATTGTCCTTCGCTGCAACTACCTGCTTTGCCAGTGCATCAGGAATATCGACATGAAATGTATCCGGCAGAATATGCAGGTGATTTTTCACCGAAACGGGTTTCAGCCCAGGTACGATGGGCACACTGATTCCCGCTTCCCGACAGCGTTTCACAAAATCAAAATAGCGGCTGTTATCAAAAAACATTTGAGTCACAATATACTCCGCTCCATTATCAACTTTCTCCTTCAGATGCTTAAGATCAAACTGAAGATTCGGCGCCTCGGCATGTTTCTCCGGATAACCGGCAACTCCTACTGAAAAACTTGTCGGAGTCTGATATTCCATATCTTCGTCAAGGTATCTGCCCGAATTCATTTTCATCACCTGTTGCAAAAGACCGCTTGCATGCTCGTGTCCATCAGGCTCTGACGTAAACCGGCGGTTGGTTTTGTCAGCATCGCCACGCAGTACCAGCAGATTGTTTACACCAAGAAAATGCAAATCGATTAGTGCGTTTTCCGTTTCCTCGCGGTTGAATCCGGCACAGATCATATGAGGCACAACCTCCACCTTGTATTTGTGCATAATGGCAGCAGTGATGCCAACTGTTCCCGGACGCTTGCGCACACGGCGTGGTTCGAGCAATCCATCCGGACGCTGCTTGTAAACCAGCTCTTCACGATGATAGGTAACATTGATGTACGATGGCTTGAATTCCATCAGCGGATCTATGGTGTCGTAAATGGCACTGATGTGATCGCCCTTGAGCGGCGGTAATAGCTCGAAAGAAAACAGTGTCGATTTGGTTTCGCGAAGCAAAGAAGCAACAATCATAATTCAATTATTTATAATTCAAATGTGTTGAAAGATACTTTTCAATCAGTGCAATGTCCCCTTGTTTTCTCGAGGCATATTCTTCTGCCTGATCGTGCCCGATGCGGCCTACATTGATGTACTCAGCCTGCGGATTAGGAAAATAATAACCACAAATGCCCGACGCAGGAACCATCATGAAATTTTCATTCAGATGTGTGTCAAGCATTTTGTCTGCTTTAAGCACTTCAAATATTTTCTTTTTTTCACTATGATCGGTACATGCCGGATATCCGGGCGCAGGGCGGATTCCAACAGTTTCATCCTGCGAATAATATTCACTGAAACGCTTGTGTATAAACACGGTCATTGCTTCAGCAAATCTGTTACACAGAATACTCAGCATCAATGAATGATAATCATCCGACAGCCCTGCTTTAATCAAATCCTCATTTGAAGCGGAAATGCGTGCAGTGGTCACAAACAGCCCGATATGATCGTCTGTCTGATTTTTCTCAGGGGCAACAAAATCAGCGAGACAAGGATTATTAGTCCGTTCTGCTTCCTGATTTCGGAGAAAACAAAGACGGATTTCATCAGATTTCGTTTTCAGAATTACATCTTCATTATCCGAACAGGCAGGAAATAAGCCATATGCAGCCTGCGCAACAATGATTTTTTCTGAAAATATTTTAGACAATACGATTTCTGTTTCATTCAAGAGTTTCCTTGCTTCTGCTCCTGATGAGGAATCGCAGAGTAAATCCGGATAGGTTCCCTTGAATTTCCACTCATGAAAATACGCGTTCCAGTCAATGAAACCTGTCAGTTCCTGTAAATCCTGATTCGTGATGTAATGAACTTCAACACCAGATCGAATTTGTTTTAAAAATGAAAAATCAATCTCTGGCTTCCGTTTGCGTGCTTCAGACAGAGAAAGGTAACCGCGTTCGGATTTTCGCGTCAGATGCCGCTCTGAAAGCTGATTCTGACGTTGTCTGATTTCTGCTTCTGCATTAGCTTTCGTATCATCATTGAGGAGAGACGCAACGACAGTTCCTGCAAGTGAAGCATCGCGGATGTGAACAACAGGACCGTTGTAAACAGGAGCAATACGCACAGCTGTGTGCAGTTCCGACGTAGTGGCACCGCCTATCAGCAACGGAATTTTCAGACCAACGCGCTCCATTTCCGATGCCACCTGCACCATTTCTTCAAGCGAAGGAGTAATCAATCCGCTGAGACCAACAGCATCAGCATGCTTATCCAGAGCCGTTTTCACAATGGTTTCTGCCGGCACCATCACACCGAGATCAATCACTTCAAAATTGTTGCAGGCCAGCACCACCGAAGCGATGTTTTTTCCGATATCATGCACATCACCCTTCACTGTTGCCATCACAATCCGTCCGGCCTTATTCTCCGCTCCACACGAAACATCCCCTGCCGGATTCAGATATTCCACCGCCTGCTTCATCACACGCGCACTGCGCACAACCTGAGGTAAAAACATTTTCCCGCTGCCAAATAATTCTCCAACCTGTTTCATTCCATCCATCAGTGGGCCTTCAATAATACCAAGTGACTGACCGGATTTTTTTATTGCCTCATCCAGGTCAACATGCAGAAAACTGGTCACCCCATGAACCACCGAATATTGCAGTCTTTGCGTAACATCGTCATCTCGCCAGGCTTCCTGAGCGATTTCCTTTTTATTGTCCTGAGTCATAGATGCAGCAAATGCAATCAGTTTGTCGGCGGCATCCGGTGTTCGGTTCAGAACCGTATCTTCAAGCAGGTTACGGAGAACCGGTTCAATATCATTATACAAAGGCAGCTTGCCGGCATTGACGATTCCCATATCTAAACCCGCTCCGATTGCATGATACAGAAATACTGAATGCATGGCTTCCCTAAGCGAATCGTTTCCTCTGAAAGAAAAAGAAAGGTTACTGATTCCGCCGCTGGTCTTTGCATAGGGCAGATTATTTTTTACCCACTCCACTGCACGGATAAAGTTCAATGCGTAGTTGTTATGCTCTTCCATACCGGTGGCTATGGTGAGAACATTCAGATCCAGAATGATGTCCTGTGGCGGAAATCCAGCAAGTGTCAGCAGATTGTATGCACGCTCGGCAACACGGCATTTGTGTTCAAAAGTCACGGCCTGGCCTTCTTCGTCAAAAGCCATAACGACTACCGCTGCACCAAACCGGCGAATGATTGCCGCTCTTTGCAAAAAAGATTTTTCACCATCTTTCAGACTGATTGAATTTACAACGGCTTTCCCCTGCAGGCATTTCAATCCAGCTTCGATCACATTCCACCGCGAAGAATCAATCATCACCGGAACCCGCGCCACATCTGGATCCGAAGAGATGTAATCCAGAAATACTGTCATTTCTTTTTCCGCATCAAGCATCGCATCATCAAGATTCACATCGATGATCTGAGCTCCGTTTTCAACCTGTTCACGAGCAACAGACAATGCTTCCTCATATTTTTTCTCACGGATCAGTCGTGCAAATTTTTTCGATCCGGCCACATTCGTTCGTTCGCCGATATTAATGAAGTTGGCTTCAGATCTGACAAACAAAGCATCCAGACCGGAAACGACTGTTTCAATTTTTTGTTCAGGTGCTCTCCTGGGCTTAATATTCCTTACCACCTCAGCAATAGCCCGTATGTGTTCAGGCGTAGTGCCACAGCAGCCACCAACAATATTTACAAAACCGTTTTCTGCAAAATCCCTGATGCGGTCTGCCATCAGTACAGGTGTTTCATTATAGCAGCCCAGATGATCCGGAAGTCCGGCATTGGGATAAGCACTCACAGCCCAGGATGTTTTTGCAGACAATTCATGAATGTGAGGTCTCATCTGCTCAGCTCCCAGAGAGCAATTCAGCCCTACGCTTAAAACTTCTGACTGCGAAAAAGAAGCCAGAAATGCATCGAGTGTCTGGCCCGACAATGTGCGGCCGCTCGCATCGACAATGGTTCCGGAAATCATCAGCGGCAATGATTTCCCTCGTTTTTGCATTGCATCTTCGCAGGCCACCAGTGCGGCTTTTGCATTCAACGTGTCAAAAACAGTTTCAATCAGTAAAAGATCTGCACCGCCATCAATGAGTCCCAGTGCCTGCTCCGTGTATGATGCCAGTAAATCATCATAGCGCACAGCCCTGAATTCCGGCCTGTTTACATCGGGCGACATTGAAGCTGTCTTGTTGGTCGGTCCTATGGAGCCGGCTGCAAAACATTTTTTTTGCGGATTTAATTTATTGAAATCATCAACAACCCGGCGCGCAATTTCTGCACCGGCTTTGTTTATCTCATACGCCAGCGATTCCAGATGATAATCTGACAGCGAAACCGAAGTGCTGTTGAATGTATTTGTTTCTATTATGTCGGCTCCGGCATCAAGGTACTGACGATGTATATCGCTGATAATATCAGGCCTGACAAGATTCAGAACATCGTTGCATCCTTTCAGATTTACTGCATGACCTGCAAAACGATCACCACGGAAATCGCTTTCGCCAAGGCCGCATCGCTGAATCATGGTGCCCATGGCGCCGTCGAGTACCAGAATACGTTTCTCCAGTTCGGATTTAATCAGCTGTAATATTTCCATTTCAAAGTCTTTTTAATGTGATGTTTCCCGATGCTGCAACAACATCATGCAATATAGCTACAACTCCTGATATTTCCGGAATTAATTGTGCCAGCAATACAGTTCTTTGCAAATCAGCAGTTTCATGAATCCTGTTGCAGAGCGAGGTTGCCCACGCATCAGCAGTGATGGCACATTGCGACACAACCGTTACGGCATCTGCTTTTCCGTAACTGAATGAATGTCCCGCACTGCCCGATGAAGTACATACTCCGCATGGCGTCTGCTCTGGCAGAATCTCAATTCCAATAAGCCCTGACAACGAAGATGGTCCGGCATCAACACGAACGGTGATTGGTTCTCTTGTTTTCAGCCACAGGTCACCGCCATTTTCAACAATGAGCTCTGTAAGTCCGAATTCTGCACACAGCTGAGTTCCGATCGTTGCGGCAAAAGCACCGGCTACAGCTGCCATCGGGCCTACTTCTGCAGCTACTGAACGTTTTATCATCAGTCTTGCTATTTCAGGCGCCTGTTCATCATCCTCAACAGGCCTGTGAGATGTCAGAAATTCAGGATTCAGTAAAATATAATTCTTAAGCTGCGACCTGAGAAGCATCACCAACTGCAATGCCTGTGCGGAAATGCTATCATCATATTCATCCGCATTGACCCCTATCTGCAAATCGGTTTCCTCCACGGTAACATTGAAGTAATGGAACCTGCCGTCATTCATATCATTCCGGTATATGCGCGGTTCGTATTTCATTCGACAAATCTGATTTTAATGAGCCGGAGCGGACAGGCCGTAGTGCATAATTCACAGACCGTACATTTGTCAGCATTGAAGGACAGCAGCCGACTTGCTGCAGACAGCTTTAATGCACCGGGATAACAAACAGCCGTGCAGGCACCGCAATGAATACAACTTTCGTTGCAGATTGAAATGTGTTTTTCAATCGGATCAGCCAGCACTCCTTTGGAGCGCACAAATTGAATTCCGGCAGTGATGGCCGAGCGTTCGCCATCGAGTTCCAAAGCCAGATTGCCTTCTTCACCAGAGTTAATATAGGCATTGAAAATATTGAGCTTTAATCCGAAATCCATGATCAAATGCCAGCTTACAGGAATATCAATTGTTTCAGTCGGGAAAGTGAAAATAAATCTTTGTTTCATTTCTCACCTCCTTTCTTTGTGCTGAGCGATTTCAGATTTTCACTTCCGGGCAGGTCTTGAAGTTTCTGTGTAAGATAAAAATCACCTTTCAGAATTCTCTGCTTCAGCTCTTCCGCAATCTGCCTTGCTTTGCTGATACTCGACAAAGGCGCGGTCCTTATCGTTTTTCCATACAATTCAATTTTGCCACTTTGCAATTGCTCATAGTTGACTGTTTCTATAACAGCATGATCTTTTGTTCCATAATCATTGATCCGTGTTTCTATCTCACAGTTGCGTATCATTAAATCCTTTGCAGCGTCCTCATCGGTTACAGGATATGGGATTCCGATTCCAATGAAAAGACTTACTCCGTATTTTTCGAAACATGCAGCACGAAGAAACTCAGGGCTCATTTCCTTGAGATTTCCCGTCACCGCAAGCGTGGCTGCGGGCTGCAATGGTATTCCTTTTTCATTTCTGGTCCGATTCAGATGACATTGTGTTCCGCTCCAGGCCACATATCCGGTGGCACCGCACAGAAATATTCTTGTACCGATTCCTGTGAAACGCAGCCATGGGTCATTCAGTAAAGGACTAAACTCGCCCGATGTGCTGTAGTTGATATTTCCGAAACGTGGCAGCAGCACGCCCATGTATGTGTATTTCTTTTCCTTCGAGCTGTTTGTTGCAGCTCCATAATTCTGATAAGCATTGCGCGGATTGAACAAAAAAGCTTCATTAATATCTTTGAGCGAAACCATCACATCGGCTTCACGGGCCGGATAGCAATCGGTACCCTTTCCGGAGGCACGCAAACGCACCTCTTTGCCCGAGACCAAATCCTCAATCACATGCGCACCTCCGTATTCATCAGTTGGATATGCAGTTTCCGTAGCTCCGATGTAGGTATCCACCGCTGCTATTCCGCCATAGGCTGGCACACCGTTGAGCGAAATCTTCTCCATCCGGATTCCGGGCAAAGCATGCCCGAAATTGATGAATGCACCTGAAGAACACATGGGACCGAATGTTGCAGTGGTTACAACATCTACTTTTTTTACCAGCGAAGCCGGACTTTCTTTCTCGCCAAGTTTTTTGAATTCTTCGGCAGTAAGCACAACTGCCTTACCTGATTTTATTTTCTGGTTGATTTCTTCGATTGATTTTGACATACTGACACAACTTTTTGGTTTGACATGCGGATTAAAACAAAAACAGCCGGATCAGGGAATGACATCCCCCTCCGGCTATCGCATGCACCATAAAACCAGTATCAGGGTTGTCTTTTCAACCGCTGAATTTTTATTTTCCGAAAAAATTGAACTCCTGTCCATGTTGTTCCGATCAAATTATTATTCCGTTTGCTTCCGGCAGGTTTTGGCACCTTTTTCAGCATCGCGCCGAACGGTTGCCAGAGGTTCACAGAGCCTGATCTCTCCCCTCGTTCTTAATAATTCAAACAAACCTGTGACAGCGTGTTTGACGATGCAAAATTAATATGTTTTTGTTATCCGGCAAATTTCATTAGAAAATATTTATTCATAATCTGTTTTAATGACTGACTGAATCAGGCTTCCGGGAATATACAACAACACCATCAAACAATAAATAACATGATTATACCTCTTTATATTTTTATATCTTTGCCCTGAATTCAAATCCATTCGCATGAAAAGTTTCTCCCGGATGCTCCGTCTGATCAACGGTCACTGGAAAAACACCATTTATTATCTGGTGTTCAATGTCCTTACTGCACTCTTTTCCCTTTTTTCCATCGCTATGGTCATTCCGTTTCTGCGAGTGCTTTTTGGCATGGAGAGACCGGTTACGGATGCAGTGCCGTTTGAACTCAACCTGAAATCGCTTCAGCATAATCTGAACTATTTCATATCGGAAATGTTGCAGAATTATGGCACAAACAAAACGCTGATCTACGTTTGCATTGCGGTGGTCATTCTCTTCTTTTTCAGAAACCTCTTCACCTATTTGTCAACCTATTTCATGGCGCCGGTCCGCAACGGAATTGTCGAAGACATGCGCAATAAAATGTACCGGAAAATTCTTCATCTGCCCATGTCGTATTTCACCAATGAGCGCAAAGGTGACATTATGAGCCGCGTCTCGAACGACGTGCAGGAAGTTGACAACAGCGTAATGTCGTCAATTCAGGTGCTGTTCAAGGATCCGATTTTCATTTTTATATATCTCACCAGTCTTTTTGTAATGAATTATCAGCTGACGCTCATTATTCTTGCTATGCTGCCGGCCATTGGTTTTCTGCTGGGTGTCATCAGCCGCTCGCTTCGGAAAAAAGCAAAACTGGGTCAGCAACGTCTTGGATTTCTCACCTCACTCATTGATGAAACTCTGCATGGATTGCGGATTATCAAAGCATTCACTGCCGAAGAAACTGTATATAAAAACACCGCTGAAACAAACCGGAAATACACCCGTTTGCAGGTCAGGATCTTTCGAAAACGAAATCTTGCTTCTCCTCTCACAGAATTTTTCTCCATTCTCGTTATGGCCATCATACTTTATCTCGGTGCTAAAATGGTCATTTCCGACGGACTCGCATTCTCAGCCGAAGCATTCATTGCCTATATCATGCTGTTCTCGCAGTTGCTGCCACCCGCAAAAAGTTTTTCAAATGCGTGGTCGGGCATACAAAAAGGCATGGCATCACTTGACAGGGTTGAGGAACTTTTAAATGCCGATGAAAAAATTCTTGACCCCGAAAACCCCGTTAAATTCAGCGGCTTCAACAAATCAATTGAATACTGTAATGTTTCGTTTTCGTATGGAACCGAAAACGTTTTACACAACATAAATCTTAAAATTGAAAAAGGAAAAACCATTGCCCTTGTTGGTGCTTCGGGTGCCGGTAAAACCACAATGGTGGATTTGCTTCCCCGCTTTTTCGACGTTACCGATGGCCAAATACGTATCGACGATATTCCCATAAAAAACTACAATGTTTTAGAACTTCGCAGTCTTTTCGGAATTGTAAATCAGGAACCGATATTGTTTAACGACACATTTTTCAATAACATTTCGTTTGGTAAACCAAATGCATCTAAGGAAGAAGTTGAACAGGCCGCACGCATTGCCAATGCATACGATTTTATCATGGAAACGCCTGACGGATATGAATCAACTATTGGCGAACGAGGCAATAAGCTTAGTGGCGGACAACGTCAACGCATTTCTATTGCACGCGCCATACTGAAAAACCCGCCAATATTAATTCTGGACGAAGCTACCTCCTCTCTGGATTCCGAAAACGAAAGAATTGTACAGGATGCCCTGGACCGCTTGCTGACCGACCGCACATCGCTGGTTATTGCCCACAGACTTTCCACAATAGTAAAAGCCGACAAAATAATAGTTCTGGATCAGGGACGCATTGTGGAGCAAGGTACTCACGAAGAATTGATTTCTGTTGGCGGCCAATACAAACGGCTGTATGATTTGCAAATGTTTGTAGAAAAATAATTCATTTACCGCGTTTTCTTATATTTGATAAAGTTTTTATAATCACTTGCTTTATGAAAAGTTTAGTATTAAGTTTTTTTATTCTAATTGCTTTATCCGGATTCGCGCAACACGACAAAGTACTGGAAATCCGCGAATATTATAAAGACATTAAAAGCCATACCGAATATGCCACCGATGATTCCGAGAGCTACTACTCCGATCAAATTGTCAGAAACAACAAAAATCTGCAATGGCGCGCTTTAGGCATTTATCAGGATACTATTTCTTTTTGGTACAAAGACCTTCATGAAGCGTCGCAACAAGAAAACAACAAATCACAAGACTCAGCTTGGGCATTGGTCATGGTTACAAGTTCAACACAAATGAGCGTTGTTGAGCATTATCAGGAATGGCTTTTTAAAGATGGCAAGCTGATTTTTCATTTCGATAAAATGACAGGATATGATGAAGAAAGCTCATGGGAATACCGTTACTACTTTAACAACAACAAACTTATCAGGACTTTAAGCGGAAATCAAATTATTGATTTCGAAGAAAACACAAAGGAAATACTTAATAAAGCAGATGAAATATTAAAACTATTTAAAACCATTATTTCCTTTAATTAAAACTGTTAAAATTTTGCTGTTTTTAGCAGCAATTACTTAATTATTTAATTGACTCCATAAGTGCACTTAGCGTGAGCGGCTTTGCAATAATTTTTCCATCCTCATCAATAACAAAAAAGCTTGGGGTTCCCCAGATATTCCACCTGATGGCATTTGGTCCGTCGTAGCCTTTTAAATCGCTGATACTTGGCTCAGGCAGCGACTCTTCCAAAACGCCGTTTCGCCATTTGATTTCATCCGTGTCTATCGAAAATGAAAGTAATACTATATCTTTTTTCGAACTCATAAACTCAATAACATGAGGTATGGCCTCACGGCAATGTATGCATGCCGATTCCCAAAACATCACAACAACTATTTTACCTTTAAAATCATTTAATGAAACCTCATGTCCTTCGCTGTTAAAGCCAACTAAGTCAGGCGCCATGCTGCCTTTTTTCATATTTTTAATGGAGAGGGCTTTGCGCTCAGACTCACCCGGTATTCCTCCTTCGCATGAAACACTGGTCATGTAGGTTTCAAACAAATGCAAATACACATCGTCGAAACCTGCGGACTCAAACGTATTCAGCAATAAATTTAACAGGTAGTCATATTGCCTGTTGTTCCACGAAAAAGAACTCATCATGAAATCAACTGCCTTTTTATAGCCGGCGGTAGTTTTTTCGTCAACAAAATTTCTTAAATAAAAACTGCAGGCATCGTAAATAACGCGGGTATTTACCAGGCAACTGTCATATTTGTCGATATTGTCAAAATAATGTTTTTTTAAAAACTCGTATTCCGACTTAAATCCATGATTGGGGTTTTCAGCCGAATATAATTCAAAATCGGGTGGCATGCTGCTTTTAAAAATCTTAATGGCAAAAAGCCCCGGATGCTCGGCTTCGGCTTTTTCTATTTCCGCTTTAAGTGCTTTTATTTTTAACTTCAACTGGTTTCTGATTTTAGACAGCTGCGCATTCATGCCATTTGCATAATAATCATCGCCAAGAGCCGACAAACTATCTATTGCATTTTCAATTTTTTTCAGTTTGTAAAAAACAATATTCTCATCAGATACCAAAATACTAACACCAAGGTTATTTTCGAGATTATCGGCAGTGAATTCTATTTTGTTTTCATTATTAATAACCAGATTAATAAAATATTTTTCCTCCCAGAAAACATAATATTCGCCCGTAACCGGAATTGAATCATAAGAAAACAAAACTTCTCCTTTTATCGATTTCATGCTGTCAATCACATCCATTGTAGAGCCCTCAACCGAAAGCAGATAAATTGTAGCAGGTCTTTGGAAATGATTTATTTGTCCTTTTAAAACAAAACTATTTTGCGAATAGCCCAAAAGGCATAAAAGAAAAAAAATAAAAATTGTTACAATGCTTTTCATAACTTCTTTCGCAAAGGCAAAATTAATCAAATTTCGAGCCTTATGTTGTTTATCATGCTTTAAAATTAAAGAATATTGAAATAAAAGACATAAAATTTCGTAATTTTACAATCCCGTTTATTTAAACGGCTGCTTTGCTATGCGTAAAACTTTTGTCATACTTGTATTATTTGCCTTTGCAATTCCTTTTCAAAAGGTATTGGCGCAGTTTTATAGCGGCAGTCAGATGACGTTTGGCAAGAACAGGGTCCAATACAACGAAGAGCGTATATGGAGCCAGTTCAGATTCAGCGATTTCGACTTTATTTTTTATCAGGACGGACGGAAAATAACGATTAATGCAGCTAAATACGCTTCGGTTGCGCTAAAAGAAATATCGGACAAGCTTGGTTATAAACCCGAAAGCAAAATTCATTTCATTGTTTTCAATTCACTAAGCGAAATGAAGTCCTCAAATATTGGCCTCGACAATGAGGTTTTATACAATGTTGGTGGTGTTACAAATGTTGTTGACAATAAAGTGTTTTTATATTTTAACGGGAATTATTTAAACCTCGAAGAACAAATCCGAAGCGGCATTGCCAACGTTATAATAAATCAAATGCTTTATGGCGAACATATTTCGGCCAATATAAAAAACTCGACACTTTTGGCTTTGCCGCAGTGGTATATCAGTGGCCTGCAGTCTTATCTGGCTTCAAACTGGAATACCGGACTTGATGAAAAGCTTCGCGACAAGATGATTTCGGGAAAGTTTAAAAAATTTAACCAACTTGAAGGTACAGATGCCACGCTGGCAGGTCATTCCGTATGGAGATATATTGCCGAGAAGTATGGCACAAACATGATTCCCAACATTATCTACATGACAAAAATCTCCCGTAATGTAGAGAATGGTTTTCTTTATGTGTTGGGAATTTCTTTTAAAAATCTTATAAAAGAATGGTATTATTATAATCTCTCCGTTTATACAAACGATATTGAAAGCAGAGAGCATGTGCCGGAACATAATGTCCCCGTTAAAATAAAAAGAAAAAATTATTATTATCAGGTTAAATCAAGTCCTAACGGGCAATATCTTACCTATGTTCTTGATAAGTCCAATAAAAAGAAGTTGTTTATTGTCAACCGCGAAAGCGAAAAAAAGAAAAAGCTCTTCAGACTTGGAACAAAAATGGATGATATGGCCGATATGTCATATCCGTTAACGGCATGGCATCCCACCTCCGATTTATTTGCATGGGAAGTTGAAACCAAGGGAAGAAGAAAAATGTTTTTGTATAATGTTAATGACAATACACGCGAAGAATTTTTTGTTGACAATATAAATAAGATATTGGACATGGCATACTCGCCTGACGGCTCCATGCTTGTTATGTCTGCCGTAGTTAACGGATACAGCGATATCTTTTTGTTTTATACGGGCAGCAAGACTTTTACAAGAATTACAAACGACGTTTACGATGATTTGCAGCCAAGATTTATAGATAACGGTCGCCTGATCGCATTTTCGTCAAACAGAATTAATGACACTCTGGAGCTTGAACAGGAAACCTATTTAATTGATTATTCAAAAGAAATCATTAAACAGCAATCTTTCGACATTTTTGCCTACGATGTTGTATCAAAGTCAAAAGTATTGAGAAGAATTACCAATTCTCCAAATATATCGGAATCATCACCAATGCCCCTGGACGGCAAATATTTTTCGTTTCTGTCGGACGAAAACGGAATTACAAATCAAATGACAGGCTACTTTGACAGTGCAATAGCTTATGTTGACACATCAGTGCACTATCGTTATTTTACAACTTATTCTCAAGTTACAAATTACAGTTCTGCTATCAGAGAAAACGAAACATATTTAAATTCCGGTAAAATCACTCAGGTTTTCACTGTAGGCAATACTTCGCGAATGGTTGTTTCGGATAAAACCGATCCAAATTCTATTGCTGCTTCAGATGAAATTAAAGATACCTATTGGGCCAAAAAAAGAAATATACTTTTATCAAATATCGAAAAACGAACCGACACAACACAAAGCAAAGTAAAAGAGCAGAAACAGGGATATATTTCAACTCAGCAGGAAAACGAAAACATTAATATCTACAACTACAAGTTTACAACGAGTAAAACCAAAAAAAATACTACGGCAAAATCTGATAGTATTCAAAAATTCGTTTTGCCTCATCAGCAAAACTATGATGTTGAATATGGTATCAACAAACTGGTTTCGCAATTGGATTTTTCGTATTTAAATACAACATACCAACCATATAACAGGTCTGTAGTTATTTTCAACAATGCCGGAAACAATGCACTGTTTCAGGTAAGTGCTTCCGATTTACTCGAAGACAAAATAATTTCAGGAGCTGTAAGGTCGTCTTTTTCTCTTAGCAACAATGAGTATTTTATTAGTTACGAAGATTTAACAAAACGATTTGACAAACAAATTGTGTTTCACAGAATGGCCTACAACAGTTCAAATGAAAAATATATTCTTAAACACCACTTACACGATGTTAACTATATCCTCAAATGGCCTTTTTCTCCTGTACTGGCACTTAAAGGAACGGCGATTCTAAAATATGACAACCAGGTTTATAAAAGCATAAACGATTTCACCTTATCTAAACCTAGCGTTAATACTTATTGGGGCGGCACCAGAATAGAACTGGTTTTCGACAATACACGACCGGTAACAACCAATATAATGTATGGTTTGAGATATAAAATCTTTGCCGAATACTATCAGGGAATCAATAAATCTGAATTAAACCTTATAACAGCCGGTTTCGATTTTAGGCATTATTCAAAAATTCACCGGACATTTATCTGGGCTAATCGATTGGCATACGGTACTTCCTTTGGTTCAACCCGCTTATTGTATTACCTTGGTGGAACGGATAACACATTTTTGCCTTCATTCAATACGGAACAGCAGGTTGACACGTCTATGAATTTTGCTTTTCAAACACTCGGAACCAATCTAAGAGGCTTTCCTCAAAACATACGCAACGGAAACACTTTTGCTGTTTTTAACTCTGAATTACGTTTGCCAATATTCAGGTATTTATTAAATCGTCCGATAAAATCGCAATTTATTAATGATTTTCAAATTGTGGGTTTTGGCGATATTGGCTCGGCATGGCTTGGGCTTAACCCCTTTTCGGAGAAAAATATTATGGTTTCCCAGACATATTATCAAAAACCTATTTTAGTTGTTGTTAAAACACCCCGTAATCCATTGGTTGGCGGCATGGGATTAGGTTTGCGAACAAGCGTTTTTGGATATTTTTTGCGTTTTGATATAGCTTGGGGAATAGAGGAAATGCACATTTATAAACCAAGGTATGTACTTTCATTTAGTCTCGATTTTTAAATATGGAAAATTATTCTGATATTAAATCTTTAGCAAAACAAATCTATCCCAGATTAGTTGAAATACGTCGTCATCTGCATAAATATCCCGAACTATCGGGATTAGAAAAAAACACAGCAGCATTTATTTGCTCAATTTTAGATGAATGGAATATTTCCTATAAATCCGGTGTCGGCGGTTATGGCATCGTTGCAATTATTGAAGGGAAAACCAACGGCCCATGTATTGCATTACGCACCGACATGGATGCTCTTAACATACAGGAAGAAAACGACTGCGAATATAAAAGCACTAAAGCAGGCGTAATGCATGCCTGCGGACACGATGCCCATGTAGCATCGTTATTAGGCACCGCTTATATTCTGAATAATATGAAAGAATCTATTTCGGGCAGCTATAAACTGATATTTCAGCCTTCGGAAGAAAAATTTCCGGGAGGAGCTATACAAATGATTGAAGAAGGCGTGCTCGAAAACCCAAAAGTAGATGCAATTATCGGACAACATGTGCTTCCGGGTCTGGCTACCGGTTCCATCGGACTAAAAAACGGACCCTATATGGCTTCGACTGACGAAATTTATATTACAGTAACAGGCAAAGGCGGACATGGTGCCACACCCGAATTGAATACAGACCCCGTTGTAATTGCATCTCAAATCATTATTGCATTGCAGCAAATAACCAGCAGAGCTGCAAATCCTTCAACACCAACAGTGCTATCCTTTGGGCGAATGATAGCTGATGGCCGCACCAATATAATCCCCAACTCCGCAATAATGGAAGGGACTATCCGAACTTTTGATGAAACATGGCGGGCCGAAGCCCACAAAAAGATTATTTCCATTGCCAATGGTATTGCCGAAGGCTTTGGAGCCAGATGCTCAATTGATATCCGCAAAGGATATCCTTTTTTAATAAATGACGATACAATAACAAACATTGCACGCAATGCTGCCTCAGGTTTTTTAGGTCCTGAAAGAGTTGTTGAACTGCCTCTGCGAATGACTGCCGAAGACTTTGCATATTATGTTCAAAAAATACCGGGAGTCTTTTATCGCCTCGGCATAACAGATGCAGAAACCAATAAACCAAATGCAAATTTACATAGCGCTGATTTTGATATAGACGAAAATGCATTATTTACCGGTTGTTCCACAATGGCAATAATAGCATTAAATGTAATGTCAGAATTAAACAATAGTTGATTATGAAAAAATATATTTTAATATTTTTGCTTTTAGTTTCTTGTTCATCAGGCAAAAATGATTCACAAAGTTTTTACCATGGTTTTACAAATAATACATGGGAATTGGGCGAAAAAGTTTCTTTTCCTTTTGAAATTATTGACACCTCGGCTCATTACAACGTAGATGGGAAATTGAAAGTGGCCAAATCTTTTACTTTTTCTTCGTTCAACATGGGCATTGTTACACAAACACCATCAGGTTCAACACGTTACAAAAAAATAAATATATTACTCAGAAATGACATTGGAGAGAGAAACGGAGAAATTATAAATAATTATCAAGAAATTATCTTCCCAATTTATAATGAAATGACATTTTCGGAACAGGGTAAATGGAATTTGACTTTTGAGCATAATATGCCAATTGACATTCACGAAGGCATTATTGCACTAGAATTATTTATAAATAAAAACAAATAAAAAAGCTGCCCATAAAAAATATGAGCAGCTAATAAATATCTTTTTAAAAAAATTATTCTACAATAAATTGTTTTACGGCAATTTCGTCATTATTACCATTTATTACCATATTGTAAATACCGGATGGAATTCCCATAATGTCAATTGTTGCATTCTTAAGGAAATTTTCGGAATACACAACACGACCGGCCAAATCAACTATATTTATAATACCCTCAATTTCGGCTGATACATTAATAAAATTGCTTGCAGGATTTGGATAAACATAAGCGTTTATTTCATTTTCTTTAATTCCTGTATGAACACTAACGTCAGCTGCTGAACGTGGCTGAATTTTTCTTTCGTTAAAATTATAATCCATTACACCGGTAATATCATAAAAAGTACCCAATGTTGGTGTATAAGCAAAAATCAGATCTCCAACTTTTAAATCATCCATACCGTCACCTACTTTCCATTCCATATATGTATCGGGCATAGCCGTACATTCAACATTAACCACTTTACATAAAACACCTTCATACATTTCTAATTGCGTGTCCGGAATATCTAAAGTAGTAACATGAACGGTATTGCCTGAACTAACAAGGCTGTAATTACTAATCGATTTAAGCTCGGTTAAACCAAAATATTCATCAACTATTGCAGAGAAGGTAATGCTGTCACCTATTGCAGGTGTGTGGGTGTTATCATATACATAAACCCCGCTCCATGGTCCGGACCCGTTTTGAATCCAATAAGCTCCGGTCTTTACGGCACTAACAACACCACCTGTACTAATAGGTTGGCCAACATAGCTGCTTGCATCTGTTGCAGTGTGCTGAATATCATAAACAGAAACAGTATTGGATGTTCCTAATACAACACAGAATGAGTCAATTTGTAGATGATCTCCGGATGCATTGGTGTTTCTAACTGAAAGTACAAATTCAGCCGTTGCTGAAGTAGTATCACTAATAACAGTTTGTGTTACCTTAATCCATGATGTGGTATTAACATTTTCATAACTGGTGTAATTTGAATATCTTCCCGTTGCACCTTTATAAAGGCCGGAGCGTATTTCACCAACGCCTTTAACATAATATGAAACATTATAAATTGCACCATTAGTAACACTAACCGATTTGGTTGAAACACGCTTGTGTGTAGAACCCGTATTGGTTATCTGCATAGAATAACTGCCTGCATAAGGAGAGCTGGTGTATTGGTCAACATCAGCCGAATTAATATTTGTTGCTGCGCCAATCCAGTTAGTCGGCGTGTTGGCATTATCCCAACTTTCAAAATCGCTATAAAAGACTTCCTGTGCGTTAATACTCGCAATCGAAGCCAAAATCAAAGAGGCAAAGAATAAAAATTTTTTCATGACAATATTTTTTTCAAAAATAAGGATAATTTTTTTAGTAGGTTTGTATTTTGATAATTATCATTCAATGAAATGCAAAGAATTATTTAAATTAATTGAATCTGAAATTCCTCTTGGGTGGCAGGAAAGTTACGACAATAGTGGTCTGCAGGTTGGAAATCCCGAAGATGAGTTGCGCGGAATTCTTTATTCGCTTGATGTTACTTCAGATGTAATTGATAAGGCCATAAAAGAAAAATGCAATGTTGTAATCAGTCATCATCCGTTAATTTTTAACGGAATAAAAAAAATCCAGCCTTCTGATTCTATTGGCAAAATAATTTATAAATGCATTAATGAAAGAATTTCTGTTTATTCTGCCCATACAAATTTTGACAAACACCCAAGGGGCGTTAATTATGCATTAGCCAATGCTATTGGTCTTAAAAATCAAAAAATCTTAATCCCCGAGGCCAATGTGTTGAAAAAGCTAGTTACTTATTGCCCTCAGGCCCAGGCTGAATCGGTACGCAATGCATTATTTAGTGCCGGAGCAGGTCAAATTGGCAATTATGATTCATGTAGTTTCAATATTTCAGGGACGGGGTCTTTTAAAGCCGGCGAAAACACAACACCGTTTGTAGGTGAAAAAAACAAATTACATTTTGAACCTGAAATTAGAATAGAAACAATTTTCCCGTCATATAAACAAAATTCAGTCTTATCAGCCCTGTTTGCACACCATCCTTATGAAGAAGTAGCTTACGACATATACACTTTAGACAATAAACATTCAAATCTTGGACTGGGCATTGTGGGCGATTTGCCAAAGGCATTACCACCATCAGATTTTTTTACAAATGTTAAATCAAAACTTGGGATTAAGTCTCTTCGGTGCAACAGTAACAATATTAACAAAATTAAACGGATTGCTGTTTGTGGTGGGTCTGGAGCTGCTTTTTTAAATAAAGCCATCGAAGAAAATGCAGACGTTTATATAACTTCAGATATAAAATATCATGATTTCCAGGCTGCAGTTGAAAAAATTATTTTACTGGATGCAGGACATTTTGAAACTGAAATTTTTGCTTTAAATGCTCTAAAGTCTCTTATTTCGAAAATTTTACCTAATTTTGCACCTCAAATTAATTACCCCGATTCAAATTGGGTGAATATGGTATAAATCAAATATAAATTGATATGGCTGTTGTCAAAACAAAATCATCCGACAAAAAGAAATCCGCTTTATCTAATAAAACAACTAATAGCAAAAGCACATCGTCAAAAAAAGCTGCGCCGGTAAAGAAAAGCGAATTGGTTAAAAAAACTAAAGAAACCAAGGCAGCCCCTAAAAAACCGGTGTTGAATAAACCGGAAAAAGCCAAGCAAGTTTCGAAAAAAGTATCTGTAACTGCAAAAAAAGAAGTTGCCATTAAAGCTACAAAAAATAAAGAGGTGGCTAAAAAAACCACAAAGAGTCAAACCATTGCTAAAAAATCAGACAAAAAACCTGTAGTAAATAAAACAATTTCAAAAACCAACATAAAAACAAAAGACATTGTGAAAAGTACTGAAAAGAGTGAAAAAACTAAAAAATCAACTTCTACAAAAGAAAAACAAAATAATACACCTGTAGAACTTGAAATTAAAACTGAAAAAAAACCTACCCCTATTGCTAAAAATACTGAAAGCAAAAAAGAAACAAATCCCGAACCGGTTGTTGCCCCAATTCAGGAAGGTAGCCTGGAAAAATCTATTCGATTAAAATTAGAAGCTCTATTCTCTTTGCAAACCATTGATACACAAATAGATAAAATTCGCATTATTCGCGGAGAATTGCCTTTGGAAGTTCAGGATTTGGAAGACGAAATAGCCGGATTGAATACTCGTCTTGAAAATTTCAAACTTGAAATTACTTCTATTGAAAAATCCAAATCCGAATATTCTCAAGAGATATTGAACAGCAAAGAAATGATTAAAAAATACGAGCAGCAACAAAAAAACGTTCGTAATAATCGTGAATTTGAATCTTTATCAAAAGAAATTGAGTTTCAGGATTTAGAAATTCAGCTTAGAAATAAAAAAATTAAAGAAGCAGATGCTGCATGTGAATCCAAGCTGAAAATGATTGAAGAGCTTCAAAAATCTCTTGAAGTTAAAGAAACAAATCTTAAGGAAAAAGTAAGTGAACTATCCGAAATAATTGCCGAAACAGAAAAAGAAGAAGAGGTATTACTTAAGAAATCTGAAAAAGCCAAAGCTATCATCGAAGAACGCTATTTAAATGCTTATAACCGTATTCGTAAAAATGTAAGAAACGGATTGGCTGTGGTTAAAATTGAACGGCAATCATGCGGTGGTTGTTTCAGTAAAATTCCTCCACAAAGGCAAATGGAAATAAAAATGCACAAAAAGGTTCTTGTTTGTGAATATTGCGGGCGTATTTTAGTAGACGAATCTATATCGGAAGCAGTAAATAAAAAATAATAAAAAAGAGGGTAAAAACCCTCTTTTTTTGTTTTACTAAAAATAGTCTTAAAACTTTACCCCCATTGTAATAATAACACTTGAGCGTTTCAAATCAATTAAGACCGGATCAAGCTTTTTACCCATTAAATCAATGATGGAAGCATTGTATAAGTCATGGCTTTCATTCTTCATCAAGTAATTAAATGCTAAATCTATATAATAATTTTTTTCTCTGATTCCCAGTCCTGCCGTTATGTTTTTTACAGAGTAGTCTTCTGCAAAACTGCCTGCATAAGGAGAACCATAATGAGCAAAACCGGCTCTGATTGCAAAAGCATTTAATTTTACTTCACCGCCAATTTTAAAATTATTCGCCATAGTATATTTTAACTGAATTGCCTCGTTGGCATCAAAAAAATCAAATTCTGCATTTCTTGCACGGAATTTAGACTGGCTATAATCAACCATTTCATATTCTGCGGAAATAGCTGCTATTTTACCAATAACAAAAGACATTCCGGCGTTAACACGCATTGGAGTTGTTAATTTATAATCATATATCCCTTGTGGCGATTTTGACTCATATCTGCCCGTGTCTAAATCTGACTTTATCAGGCGGCTGTAAGAATCGTGAAGAGCAAAAAATGTTGGGGTATGAACAGCGGCTGAAAGACGAACCCAATCAGCAATTCTATATATCATTCCAAATTTAAAATTAAAGCCGGACCCAAATGTTGAAAGATGGTCATTAACAGATAGAGATTTAAAATAATCAATAGTATCTGCCACGTCAACTTCTTTATAATATGAATCTTCCCTGTAATTCAAAAATGGAAATCCCAAAGTAGAGCCCAGATAAAATTTATCATTGTAATTTCCACCAAAACTTATTACCATTTCATTTAAACCGCCTGTAGTGTTAATGCTTTTTTGTTGCAAAACTCCACCTTCAAAAGCTTTGACATAATCATAATTTGTGCTTCCCGGATTAAGTAAATAGGTATTCCATGCCAAATCGGTATCAAAAGAATTCAGGTCATTATGCTTATGGCCATTTGCCAAATACTGAAAAACATCCAATATTGAGCTTTCTGAATTTTCGCCTCTCATTAAATAACTATTATTAAAATCTGCAAGACGATTAACTCCAAAACCAAATTGAACATTTTTCCATTCGGCTTTATCTACGCTTGTTGATATATCTCCGGAAAAGACCATGCCGAAGTTTGGAATTGAAAAAGAAGCTTTACTATCTTCAACAGTTGTAGATTTATAAAAAGAAGCTGTATTGGAGAATGAAATTTGAGGAGAAAACATTATTTCTGATGATTTGTAAACTCCGATGCCTGCAGGATTTACACTCAAAGTTGAAAAGTCTGCACCCAAAGCCGAAAATGCTCCTCCCATGGAAGAAAATCTAGCAGTGCCGCCGTTCATCAGAAATGAATATCTAAGTGCATCAGTTTCATTTTGCGCAAAGCCGGCAAAACTTATAATGAAACCTAATGCTATGATTGCTATCTTTTTCATGATTATTAATATTTTAATATTCAATAAAGTATCAAAGTTTAACGACGACCGCTACTGGAACTTCCACCTCCAAAGCTACGGCTTGAAGATGATGAGCTACTTGAGCCCGAATAACTGCTGCTTGACGAGCTACTTGGACGAGAATAGCTGCTGCTACTTGAGCTGCTGGAACTACTTGGACGTGAGTAACTGCTACTACTTGATGAACTGCTAGAGCTGCTTGGGCGTGAATAGCTGCTGCTGGAATTGCTTGGACTTGAATAACTGCTACTACTATTGGAGCTGCTTGGTCGTGAGTAACTACTGTTGCTGCTGGAACTACTCGAACTGCTTGGGCGTGAATAGCTGCTGCTGGAATTGCTTGGGCTTGAATAACTGCTACTACTACTGGAACTGCTTGGTCGTGAGTAGCTGCTAGAACTGCTGGAGCTGCTTGGACGTGAATAATTGCTTGAGTTACTTGAACTACTTGAGCTGCTAGGGCGAGTATATGTATTATTTGAGCCTGAGCTTGAAGGTCTTTGGTAATTTGAATTGCTCGGACTGTTATATTCGTTACTCGACTGAGGTTTGCTGTAGTTTGGTGAAGTATATGTCTGTACAGGACGCTGAGTTGAAGTATTATTTGAGCTGTTATTCGTACGCGAGTTAGTATTGTTGTTTACAGGATTTTGTGTTCCGGTGGTAGGACGGGTAACATTAGTATTTACATTATTATCCGGTTTAACTACATTGTTATTAGTAGGACGGGTAACATTATTATTCACATTATTATCAGGCTTAACCACGTTGTTATCCGGGCGGGCAACATTATTATTAACATTATTGCTCGGTTTAACCACGTTGTTGTCTGGACGGGTAACATTTGTGTTAATGTTATTATCAGGCTTGGCTATAGTAGTATTGTCCGGGCGGGTAATGTTTGTATTAGTTGTAGTATTGTCACGCGAAAAAGTACTTGTGGAAGTAGAGTTTGAAATATTGTTTGTAGTAACATTTCCTCTGTCAACGAATTTTGAAGTATTTTGTCTTATTCCGCTATTATTAACATTTTCAGCACTAAGTTGATTTTCGAAACGGGATCCAAATGTAGAAGAAGAGGTGGTAATAGGATTAGTATTATTATTCGTACCGGGATCGGGTCTTGGATTTGAACCGCCTCCTATGCTGTTGCCACGCGGGCCATAGTAAAGGTCATTGCTTGAATAATAGTCATAGCTGTTATAGTAATAGTAGTTACTGCCATACATTCCATTGTAATATCCATCCCAATAGCCATCGTAATAACCGTTCCAGTAACCATTGTGGTATCCGTTGTGATATCCCCAGCCATATCCGCCATATCCATAGTAGTAAGGATAACCCCAACCATAGGAGCTATGATAAGGATAACCCCAGCCGTAATAATGATAGTAAGGATAGTTCCAACCCCAGCCCCAGTAGCTATATCTGTATGGTCTATACCACCATGAATAGGTGTAATAAATAGAAACGCCATAATAATAAGGGTCATAATTATACCAATAAAGATTGGTATAATATGGGTCATAATAATCAAAGCCATTATATCCTCCATAGAATCGGCGTAAACGAGAAGAATATTCGTAGTCGTAATAGTCGCCATAATAATTATTGGTGACATAGTTTACGCCTTTCTCGTCTGTATAGGTTTCGGTTGTAGAATAAGGTTGATTATTGTCATCATAATAACCCTGATCATTATTGTTGTCAACATATTGGGTATCGTCTTTATATGAAGATGTTGTATAACCAACATTGGCACTGTTATCAGACTTAACAGGCACTACTTTTGCAACTGCATCTGTTCTTGAATAATACACATCGTCATAAGGATTTGATGTATAATAATTTACTGTGCAGCTGGAGAAAAGCAGGACGAAAACGCCAAAAACCAAAAAATAAATTGCTCTTTTCATTTCTTTGTCCTCCGAATTTTATTTAGTACTTTTGTTTTGAATTAATTAATCAAATATCATACCAAAATGGGCAACAAAATCACACCAAGAAGTGAAAATTATTCTCAATGGTACCTCGACATAGTACAACACGCCGGTTTAGCCGAGAATTCAGCAGTGCGCGGGTGCATGGTAATAAAACCATACGGTTTTGCCATTTGGGAGCGCATGCGTGATGAATTAGACCGAATGTTCAAAGCCACAGGGCACACAAATGCATATTTTCCAATTTTCATACCAAAATCATTTTTCTCAAAAGAGGCAAGTCACGTTGAGGGTTTTGCCAAAGAATGTGCTGTTGTAACACATTATCGTTTAAAAAATTCACCTGATGGCAAAGGAGTTATTGTTGATGAAGAGGCAAAATTAGAAGAAGAACTTATTGTACGCCCAACATCTGAAACTATTATTTGGGACACATATAGATCATGGGTTCAATCATATCGCGATTTACCATTATTAATAAATCAGTGGGCAAATGTTGTAAGATGGGAAATGAGGACCCGCCTGTTTTTGCGTACTGCAGAATTTTTATGGCAGGAAGGGCATACCGCTCATGCAACTGAACAAGAAGCTATTGAAGAAGCCGAGCGTATGCTGAATGTTTATGCATCGTTTGCCGAAGACTGGATGTCGATACCGGTTTTAAAAGGGATAAAATCAGAAAATGAGCGCTTTGCCGGTGCCGTTGAAACCTATTGTATCGAAGCCTTAATGCAGGATGGAAAAGCCTTGCAGGCAGGAACATCTCATTTTTTAGGTCAAAATTTTTCAAAAGCTTTTGATGTTAAATTTTTAAGCAAGGAAAATCAGCTGGAATATGTTTGGGCTACATCGTGGGGAGTGTCCACAAGGCTTATGGGGGCGTTAATCATGACGCATAGCGATGATAAAGGATTGGTATTACCACCTACATTGGCTCCAATTCAGGTAGTTTTGGTTCCCATTTTTAAAAATGAAGAGCTTAAACCTAAAATAATTGAATATTTACAAGGAATTGAAGCTGAATTAAAAACGAAAAAAATTGCCGTTAAAGTAGATGACAGCGAAAATTATTCTCCCGGATATAAATTTGCCGAGTATGAAATGAAGGGTGTTCCGATCAGAATTGCCATTGGTGCCAGAGATGTTGAAAATAACACAATAGAAGTTGCCCGCCGGGATACTTTAACAAAAGAAACCGTTGGCCGTGAAGGTATTGCTGATTACATTTTTGCATTATTGGTTGACATACAGCGGAATTTATATCAAAAGGCACTTGATTACAGAAACAGTATGACCCACACAGTTGATAACTGGGATGAATTTGTTGACATAATAGAAAACAAAGGTGGGTTTGTATATGCCCATTGGGATGGAACAAAAGAAACCGAAGAGAAAATAAAGGAACTGACAAAAGCTACCATAAGGCTTATACCACTAGAAGAAGGTGAGCCGGGAAAATGTGTTCTCACAGGCAAACCATCTATAAAAAGAGTTTTATTTGCCAAAGCCTATTAATATGCAGCGAAAACTTGATGAGTTTAAGCGTTTGCTTGAAATCATGGATAAATTGAGAGAACAATGTCCATGGGATCGCAAGCAGACCAATGAATCTCTCAGATATTTAACCATTGAAGAGATGTATGAACTTGGCGACGCCGTCCTCAATAACAACGATACTGAGATAATGAAAGAGCTGGGCGACCTTATGCTTCACATTGTTTTTTACTCAAAAATCGGTTCGGAAAAAGGCGTTTTTGATATGGGCGATGTACTGTTTAATATAAACGAAAAGTTAATACGCAGACATCCTCACATCTTTGGTAATGTGGAAGTTTCAAACGAAGAAGATGTAAAAGCCAACTGGGAAAAAATAAAAATGAACGAAGGCAGAAAAAGTGTATTAGAGGGCGTGCCCAGTGGGCTACCAGCCATGGTAAAAGCTTTTAGAATGCAAGAGAAAGTTAAAGGAGTTGGTTTTGAATGGGAAAAAACCGAACAGGTTTGGGATAAAGTACAGGAAGAGTTAGCCGAACTTAACGAAGAAGTTATGGATAATACTTCTCAGGATAAGGTAGAAGAAGAATTTGGAGATGTATTATTTGCTTTAATAAACTATGCAAGATTCATAGGCGTAAATCCTGAAAATGCACTTGAAAAAACCAATAAAAAATTTATTAAGCGATTTACTTATATTGAGCAGGAAGCAGCAAAAATGGGCCGGACTTTAAGCGAAATGACTTTAGAAGAAATGGATGCTATCTGGAATAAAGCAAAAGAAAGCAAATAACATTTAACTTATTTTTAAATTACAACCTCCATCAAAGGTAATTCCCTTTTTTTATTTTTTTTATATTTGTATTTATAAAATAAATGATTATGGGGAAAATTACTTATTTTACGGGGTTGTTTCTTTTTGTATTGTTTTCGTTAAAGGCACAAACAGAAAATGACATTAACGAACGTGTTTTAAAAAGCCAGTTAGCTGATTATAATATTGCAAAACCTTATTTTGAAGAGGCTTACGAAATGTACCCCTCTATTCCAAAAGGGATAATTGAAGCAGTTTCATATACTAATACCCGTTTTTATAATGTTCCTGAAGCTGAAGACATCTCAAGTGAAGGATTGCCTCAGTATTTGGGCGTAATGGGTTTAATTTTTGACGGAAAGGATTATTTTAAAGAGAATGGAAAATTAATTGCCTCTATCGCAAATATAAATGAAACGGAATTACAGAATCAAAGTGTCAGGGAACAAATATTGGCATGGGCTGGTGCTTTTGATAAATTATCAAAAGAAAAAGGTATATCAGGGAAAAAAATTGAAGATTATATTCCGGTCTTGATAACATTAAGCGAAATTCCATGGGAAAAAGGCGATTTGGCAAACGCATTTGCCATGTATTCGCATCTGTATATGGTTTTTAGCTTTTTAAAAGACCCCTATTGGGAAGGATTATGCAAATTCAACATTGAAAATTTTGAGTTGTCGGATATTTTCACTGCGAATACGCTCAAAATACTGCAATCTCAAAAGGTGGAAATTTTCTCTTCCGGCGTAATAAACAACGAGGGAATTTTAATGGACAGATATGGAATTAAAAATTTACGTTCAACTGATTATCCGCCGGCCATAGAAGATTTAACTACCTGTAATTTTAGTTCCAGAAATGGAGTAGCTGTTTCAGCCTATGTTTTGCATACCGTGCAAGGCTCGTATTCGGGTTGTATTAGCTGGTTTAAAAATTGTTCCGCCAGCGCCAGTACACATTATGTCATGAGAAGTTCTGATGGGCAGGTAACACAAATGGTACTTGAGGCAAACAAAGCATGGCACGTGCGAAACGAAAATCCATATACAATCGGCACCGAGATGGAAGGCTATATAAGCAGCGCTTCATGGTACACCGAGGCTGTTTATACCAGTCATTCAAATCTTGTGAGAGATGTATGTAACAGCGGATATGGAATTAATCCGTTGCGAACATTATTTAGAGATACTCTTGACGATGGCACTGCATTAGATGACGGCGTACACGTATTGGCCGGCTCAAGTTATTGTACAAAAATAGCAGGACATCAGCATTATCCAAACAATGACCATACGGATCCGGGAAAGCATTGGTGCTGGGATTATTTTTTCAGAAAACTAAACAATACCACACCTGTTACAACATATACTTCAGCAACCGGATCTTTTTACGATTCAGGCGGACCCGGTGGTCAATATAATAATGATGAAAGAAAAATATGGAAAATTGCACCACCAAATGCAGCATCGGTAACGCTGACATTTTCATCCTTTGATATTGAACACAACTACGATTTTTTATATATCTACGATGGTCCTGATGTTTTTAGTCCTCGAATTGGAAGATATAATACAATAGCACCAACAACAGTAACCGCAAACAGCGGGGTAATGACAATAGAATTCCGAAGCGATTGTGCCACAACAAAAGATGGGTGGGCAGCCACATGGACAAGTGGGGCTACAGATGCTACACCTCCAACAACCTCAATATCAACAAACGGCATCTGGAAAACAAGTGATTTTACAGCCAATATAAGCGACATAGATAATGCAGGAGGAAGCGGAATCCAAAAAGGATATTATCAGGTGCTCGAAAATATAGGTACAGAATGGCGGGCAAATGCCAGCAGGGGCTTTTTTGCAGATAATTTTGATGCATTAAACAGCGATTGGACTCAAAATCTTGGAACATGGAGTGTTGTATCGGGGTCATTGTGGCAAAGCGATACCACAGCAGGCAACACTAATATTTATGCATATTTAAACCAGGAATTATCCAACAGAACATTGTATCATTTCAGTGCCATGGTTCCGGGTTCATCTAAAGTGAATAAACGGTTCGGGTTTCATTTTTTCTGCGATAGTGCTTCTTTAAGCCAAAGAGGAAACGGATACTTCATCTTTTTCAGGCTTGAAACCGACAAATTAGAGTTTTATAAAGTAACCAACAATACATTTTCGCAAGAATTAGTAGTTCCAAACATTGTTACAAACTTAAATCAATGGTATGATATTAAAATCATTTTTGACAGAATTACCGGTCAGATATGGGTATACCGCAATGACATTCTTATTGGAACATGGACTGATTCAACTCCTTATTCAACTGGAGGGAAATACATATCATTCCGCACAGGCAATGCCCAACTGAAAGTTAATGAATTAAAGGTTTACAGAAGCAGAACTAATACAGTAAACGTTTTAGTTGGGCCCCAAGCATCAAAGGATATTCGATATGAAAATCCGTCTCCTACAGTTTTTGGCGCAAAAATTAAATCTATTTGCCAGGATGTGGCCAATAATATTTCAACCATTGATTATCATGATTTGAATATTGATTTTACAGAGCCATTTACTATATCGACAGTTAACGATGGCATTGGCGCCGACGAAGATATTTCACACACCTCAACGTCCTTGCAGGCAAACTGGACAGCATCTGAAGATCCAAATTCAGGTATTTCGCATTATATGGCAGCAGCCGGAACAACAGCCGAAGGAACTGACATAGTGCCATGGACGAATGTAGGGCCATCGTTGTCAACTGCATTCAATGGTTTATCACTTACCCCCGGAACGACATACTATGTTTCTGTAAAACCGGTTAATAATGCGGGCTTAGAGGGTGAGCCAACAAGTAGTAATGGCATAACCATAGCTTCAACAACATTGGCAGGGTTTTTCATCAATACTAACGAAATATGCCAGGGAGACAGCATTCAATATATGAATAACAGCATTGGTGCCGTATCTTATTTATGGGAATTCGATGGCGGAATACCCTCAACATCTACAAATACAAATCCCATAGTGCATTATCCAAATAGTGGCGTTTATGATATAACCCTTCATGCTTACGGTTTAGCCGATACGGCTACTTTTCATTCTCAGGCAGCCATTACCGTAAGGCCGAATCCCATGGCAAATTTCGATGTTAGCAATACCACATTATTTGCTCCCGATGCAATGGCATTATTTACCAATACAAGTGTGAATGCCGTATCATATATGTGGGATTTTGGCGATGGCTCAACAAGCAACGACGTAAATCCATGGCATTTATATGGAGATACCGGAGTTTATTCGGTACAGTTAATTGCAACCTCAGGATATTGCGGAAATGACACTCTGCTGAAAGAGTCATATATATCTGTTGGTTTCCCAAGCGGCATAGATGATATTTCAGAAAATCATCTTATAATTTCGCCAAATCCGGCAAATGAATTTTTTGAAATTATTCGCACTGCCAATAACCTTGAAAAGGCAACTGTTTATCTCATCAATATGGAAGGGCAACTTATTCTTTCTGAAATTATGGAAGCAGGACAGCAAAAAATAAAAGTTTCAACAAAAGGTATATCAAACGGAATGTACCAGGTATTGGTTGTTACTGCAAATAATATTTCACGAAATCCTATTGTAATAAAATAAACCTGTGCCGTTTATTCAAAAGTAAAACACAGCCATAGCATTTTAGAACGCAAAGATTCTATATTATCGGTATAAATTGTGTTTTCGCGTTTCAGCATATCCGGGATACCAAAAGAAGAGCGCAATTCTATACCAAATTTAAAATATTCAAGATACCACTCAACGCCAACTCCTATATCAAGAGTATAATCATGCGGCAATAACTTTAGAAATGCTTCATCTTCCTGTTTCTTTTTTGATTGCGAGGCCAAATCGAGACTGTACTTACCGCCAAAAAGAAGATAAGCCCTAAAATTTGTAATACGATTTGTTTTATATTTTAGCAGTAAAGGAAAATCAAGAAAGGTTGATTCTGCTGTTTTAGTAACTCTGGCTGTAACATTTTTGGAAGGATAAAATACATCGTAATGAACTTTTCTGTCTCCAAAAGAAAGACCCGGAATAAAGCGTAAATTCAAATTATTACCTATTCTTAAATCTGATACAATAGCTATTTGAAATCCATTCTGAGACTGATTTGTAATATTGAGCACGGAATCAATAGGACCATTAGACTCCTGTCTGCGAAGAGAAAAATCCATGTTGTTAAAGCCAAGAGTAAATCCAAAGTGAACCAGGCGCATATCAAAGCGTGGCAAATTTTCAATCCCTTGTTCCTGTGCTAAAACAGATTGGAAAAACATAATAAATACCAAAGGAGCAAATGCCAAAGAAAATCGCATAAATATCCAATAATTTATTGCATAATAACTGCAAAATTAAGAATATATTGTTAATGAGTTAGCTTTCAATAACAAAGTCAAATGCAATTAAAAAAACAGTGACTATTTAATTCTTTTGCTATCCCAGATGAAATAGACAATTAGCAATATAAATGCAATCAAAGATAAGATTTCGGGCCATGGACAACCGGGTATCCAATCCCAGCTTCCATTGATTTGCATTTGATTAACATGTAAGAAATTTAAGTCAACATCAAAGAACAGCAACAAAGCGCCAATTACTCCAAACAAGGCAGCTCCTGCAATAAACCCGCTGGATATTAGTGTGCCGCGCTGCTCGCGTGCCTTGTTAACCTCTTTGTCTTTGCTTCCAGTAGAAAGATATTTATGCAACAGACCTCCAACTATAAGCGGCGTATTTAATTGCAAAGGAATAAACATTCCGAGTGCAAAAGCCAAAGAAGGAAGACCTAACCAATTTATAAGTAACGAAATAATAGCACCAAAAGCAAAAAGCATCCACGGAACCGAAGCACCCGGCTGCATTAAAGGCTCAATTATAGATGCCATGGCATTTGCCTGTGGAGCAATCATGGGATTATCATGAACGCCCGGCACTTTAACAAACCCATACGCGCCATTTAAAATATAAATAACTCCGCCAACTGTTGCTGCAGAAACTAAGGTGCCTAAAAATTTAAACGACTGCTGTTTTGCAGGCGTAGATCCAAGCCAATATCCTATTTTTAAATCTGTAATAAAACCTCCTGCCATAGAAAGTGCGGTACAAACAATACCTCCGATAATCAAAGCCGCCACCATTCCGGATGAACCTTCCAGGCCTACTCCAACCAAAACAACAGACGAAAGGATAAGAGTCATTAAAGTCATTCCCGAAACAGGGTTTGAACCAACGATAGCAATTGCATTGGCAGCAACCGTAGTAAACAAAAACGATATAATTACCAAAGTAGCCATAGCTACCAAAGCCTGAACCAAAGTCAGTTGAATTCCGGCAAAAAGGAAAATAAAAATAGCTATTACGGTAAATAGAATAAGCAATAACACAAAAGTCATTTTAATGTCTTTTTGTGTACGTTCTGTTTGTTCTGCTTTCTGTTTTCCTGAAAGGCCCGAAAATGCCAATCCAAAAGACTTTTTTATTACACCCGATGATTTGATAATACCGATTACACCGGCCATAGCTATAGCGCCAATACCTATATTTCTAACATATCCCGAAAAAATAGCTTCGGGTGACATGGCAGCAAAAATATTCTCACCTCCTCCCGCAGCAGCCATCATGCTGCCAATTTCGTTAAATAATGGCACAAAAACAAGCCATGAAAGCATGGAACCAACGGCAATAATTAGCGCATATTTTAACCCGATCAAATAGCCAAAGCTAAACACAAGAGCACTGGTGCTCATTTTGAAAACCATTTTTGTATTTTCAGCCAATTCTGCGCCCCATGGAATTACGCGGGTAGTAATAGTATCTGACCAAAACCGAAACTGGGCAGCAAAAAAGTCATATATCCCCCCAATAAGTCCGCTTGCAATAAGTAACCCAGCTTGTTTTCCGCCTTTTTCGCCGGAAATTAGAATTTCGGTTGTAGCCTTGGCTTCAGGGAAAGGGAACTTTCCATGTTGTTCTTTAACAAAGTATTTCCTGAACGGAATTAAAAATAAAATCCCTAGTATGCCGCCTAACAAAGAAGCAAGGAATATCTGAATGAAATTTACTTCTATTTCAGGATATTTGTATTGCAAAATATATAAAGCAGGAATTGTGAAAATTGCCCCTGCAACAATAACACCTGAACTTGCTCCTATAGACTGAATAATAACATTTTGTCCAAGGGCATTTTTTCGCTTTGAAAGTGCTGATGCCCCAATGGCAATAATAGAAATAGGAATTGCAGCTTCGAAAACCTGACCTATTTTAAGTCCGGCGTAAGCTGCTGCAGCAGAAAAAATCACAGCCATAAATAATCCCATCAAAACAGACCAGATTGTTGTTTCAGGGAACTTTGAAGAAGATGGCATTACAGGTTCGTAAGTTTCTCCCTCTTTTAACTCCCGATATGCATTTTCAGGTAGTTCTATCGGTTTGTTTTTTTGCTGATCGTCCATTCTTTAAAATATTTACAAATTTGGGTGCAAGATAATTAAAGTTTAAAACATGAAGTAACAAAAAAAGCAAATTTTAGAACCGACAAGTAATCAGAAATAAGTGAATTATTCGGATTTAAATGAGTTTAGTTTAATAATCTTTCCCTTATTTATGATTTTAGATTTTTTGTCAGTCACAATTTTAGCTCCTTTTTCCAAATATACAGCCGCACCTTCCGAAATAATAAAAACAGATCCGTTTTTAATTTCCAGTTTTGCTCCTTTGCGTAGTAATATTCTGGTGTAAGGCATCATTTCAAAATTCGTAAAATCTGTAAACAGTTTTTTCCCTTTTACTTCTATTGCCGAGTCAATGCGCGTTGGCGTGTATCCAATATCCAAAATAATTTTACGCTTTTTATCTAAAACAAGGTCAAAATCATTTGCAGAATGAAGTTTGGGTAAAATAATTTTTGGCGCACACCACCTTACATTATCAGAAACAATATTATCGTCATTTCGTACTCTGACTAATATATCACCCGCGGAAGGCCAATTTTCTCTGACTATTTCAACACTTATCGAATTTAAATAAATAATTCGGTTATCAGGTGGCACACCTTTATTTAAAGCTCTGCCATTATCATTCAGCATAGTCAGAATGTTTGCTGATGACGGATTGGTGCCAATTCCTATTTTATTGTTTCCGTGCAAGGTAAAAGCCATTTTAGATTCTCCGAGATATGGCAAATTATTATGGTATTCACCTGATACCAATTCAATAGCCGGATCGCGTTTTTCTTTTTCTTCAATATGACCATCATTATTTTGATCAAAAGCTACTAATTCATGCACGGAATTGCCGCTTAAAGGATTGCTGTATGCTGCATTTCTGACAAACGGATAATATAAACCGTTATTCAAACACCAGTTATTTCTCACAAGAGTATCGCCCCAGGCTAAATCGTACATGCCGGTGGCAGGCAAAACTCTGATGAAATCGGCATAATCTCCAAAAGTTTTTTTACCGTACAGCTCCTCATGTTCAACCTGAATATAAGCGTAAATGCCCGGTGCAGCATTATCTGTGCAAGCATCATCTTCGTATTGAAAAACATCAAAAGGACTTTTGTTAAAAGATTTTGTCTGATGATTTTCTATCCAAAGCCACTGGGCATATTCATTATCCGGAATTCCCGGAAGCCTGATTCTTACCGCATCCCCATAAGTAACGAAATCGCGGATAATAATTAAATAATCGGCTGTGCGATTATCTCTAAAATCAAAATCGGTATTTATTTCCTGCCCCTTAATATCTAATGCCGAAATAAAATACTTTTTGCTTTTATGTTTCCATCCAAGTTTATATCTGTCCCATGCATTACATGTCATCAAAGATTTGTTTGCTGCGCCCATCATGCCCCAACCACCCTGAAACGATAAAAACATTTGTGCACCGCTCGACATGTGATTTCCACCACAGCAATGAAAATTATTCCCTCCAAACAATAAATGGTTGAATTCGTGCAGAAGGATATTTAACGGCATAATGCTTCGGGTGGCAAATACGCTATAGGAGTCGGTTCCAAAAGGCGCTTTTGCAGATAAATTTCCCTGAGAAGCATATCCTGCCAAATGACCCGGATAAGTACAATTTCTTGCAATTACCATAACATGGTCAAAAGAAAGAGGCGTGTTTTCTTCTCTTCTTTTCTTTAATTCCCCATTAGCGCCTTTTACCCATAAATCGAAACTATCGGCGGGAAAATTGCTTTTTGTCCTGAAGCCTTTTTCCCATGCATCATTCAGAATGCTTGCAATATTTATGTCTCCGTTGCTTTTAAACTGAAATGGCTTTCCGGGATTATCGGGATTCAAAAGTATATCAGCAACTACATTATACTGACCAAAAGAACTTTCATGGTAGTATTTTGAAACTATTCCTGCTGGAGATTCACTCTTGCGTACGTCAAAAAGATTATCTGCCCAAACAGGATATGAGCCCGGAACCCACATGTCATTGGCATCCTGAGCATACTTATCTGTGCCGTTTTGATACTCAACCTCAACAAACATCAATAAAATCCTAATGGTGCCATTAACGGGCAATGCATATCCGTTTCGCGAGCTTATCGAATTATCCTGCGCCGACAAATAAAAATGAAAAAGCAATAAAACAAAACAAAAATAAAAACGCATTCTATTTTATACTTGAATACCGTAAAAATACAAAATTCACAAAACAGAAACGTTTTTATAATAATACTTTCAAAAAAAGGGAATTCAGTATCTTTGCCGAAAAAATTGAAAAGATGAAAATTTCATATAATTGGTTAAAGCAATATTTAAATACTAATCTACCTTCGGATACTATTTCAAAAATTCTGACCGATAATGGCCTTGAAGTTGAAGGAATTGAGGAATATGAACAAATAAAAGGAAGTTTAAAGGGAGTAGTTGTGGGCCATGTACTGGAATGTTCACATATTGAAGGAACTGAGCATTTATCTCTGACACAAGTAGATGTTGGGTCCGACAAGCTTCAGATTGTATGCGGTGCCCCAAATGTGGCATCAGGACAAAAAGTTCTGGTGGCTTTGCCCGACACCACCCTATATAAATCGGATGGCACTTCATTTAAAATTAAAAAAACAAAAATACGCGGTGTGGAAAGTAATGGAATGATTTGTGCCGAAGACGAACTGGGGCTTGGAACTTCGCATGCCGGCATTATTGTACTTGAAGACTCGGCTGAAACAGGCATGCCGGCTTCAAATTTATATAATATTTCATCTGATTATATTTTTGAAATAGGACTAACTCCTAATCGCAGTGATGCAATGTGTCATACCGGTGTTGCTCGTGATATGGCGGCAGCATTGCATAACAGATGCGGAGAAAATGACGTTGTTTTTTCAATGCCTTCGGTAGATAATTTCAAAGTAGATAACAATGACCTGATTACACCTGTTGAAGTAAAAAACTCTGAGGCCTGCATTAGGTATAACGGATTAACACTAACAAATTTAAACGTAATAGAAAGCCCTGACTGGTTAAAACGTCATTTGGAAGCTGTTGGTCTGAGACCAATAAATGTGGTTGTTGATGCTACTCAATATGTAATGCTGGAATTGGGACAACCTTTGCATGCATTTGACTACGATAAAATCTCAGGCGGAAAAGTAATAGTACAATGTTTACCTGATGATACTTTATTTACCACATTAGATGGTGTCGGGCGCAAACTTTCCTCGCAAGACTTAATGATTTGCGATGCAGAAAAAGGAATGTGTATTGCCGGCGTTTTTGGCGGTGAACATAGCGGCGTAAGCATGGAAACCAAAAGAGTTTTTTTAGAAAGTGCCTGTTTTAATCCGGTTTGGGTACGCAAAACGGCGAAATACCATGGTTTACATACAGATGCATCATTTCGTTTCGAAAGAGGTACTGATCCGGAAATTACAGTTTTAGCAATTAAAAGAGTGGCTTTGTTGCTTAAAGAGCTAACGGGCTGTACCATCAGTTCCGAGATTTCCGACTTTTATCCCGTAAAAATTGAAAAGCCCGTTATTAAAATAAATATACAGGCAATGAATGATTTTGCGGGTTCGTCAATACCGTCAAATACCATTGAAGGAATTTTAACAGACTTAGATTTTACAGTTAAAAATAAAACATCGGAAGAAATAATTGTGGAAGCTCCTCTTAACCGTACCGATGTTACCAGGCCTGTTGATGTTTACGAAGAGATACTTCGCATTTATGGATACAACAATATTTCCATGCCTGAAAAATCAAATACGATTTATCAAAAAAAATCAGGTATTACTTTAAATGAATTAATTCAAAAAATCTCCAATTTCCTGGCTGCAAAAGGGTTTAACGAAATTATGTGCAATTCGCTAAACAGTTTGCAATGGTACGAAAAAGCCGGTGTTTACCCAACAGACAAAATTGTATCAATATTAAATCCGCTCAGCAGAGAACTTAATGTTATGCGATACAGCATGCTGCCGGGGATGTTGCAATCCACAGCATATAATATTAACAGAAATGCTTTAAGCTTTAAATTTTTCGAAATTGGCAAAACATACATAAAAGTTTCCGAAGACAAAGAAAAAGCTGTGACGGCAAGATTCTCTGAATCTAATATTCTATCACTATTGACTATAGGAAATGAAAGACCGGAAAACTGGAAATACAAAGCTGAAAAAACCGACTTTTTCAATTTAAAGTCAGTATTGGAAGAACTTTTTGGATTTTTAGGAATAATTGACTCAATAAGTATCAAAACAGAAGTTAATGATCAATTTGCGTACGGGATTAGCTATATGTTAAATGAAAAACCATTAGCCACTTTTGGCTTGGTAAAAAATTACATTTGCAAATTATCGGACATCGACAGCCAAATATGGTATGCAGAATTAAATCTCGACTTTTTGCTGAAAAAAGTTCGTAAAACCAATATCCAGTATAAAGAAATTCCGAAATATCCAGCTGTTAGGCGTGATTTAGCCCTGCTGATTAACAATGACATTCCGTTTGAAACAATTCAAAAAACTGCATTTGCAGCCGAGAAAAAACTTCTCAGAAAAGTTGATTTGTTCGATGTTTATATTGACAATAAATTAGGTGCCGGTAAAAAAAGCTATGCAGTCAGCTTTATATTTCGTCATGATGATAAAACACTGACCGATGCCGAAGTGGACAGAGCCATGGAGCAAATAACAAAGCAAATTTTAAGTGTAACGGGAGCTGATATAAGATAACCAAAGTATCTTAAATTCAAATTCTATCATATATTTCGTGACTGCTCAGCCTCAAAAGCCACTGCAGCAATGCGTCCGCCCAAAGCCGGAAAAGTTTTATGTACTTTGCATCTTACGCTCATGGCTAAATTAAAATTTGTCAAAACATCATCCATAATGCATGAGACCACATGCTCAACAAGATTATGATGGTTCTGCATTATTTTTTTTATACGAAGATATACTTCCTGATAATTAATTGCATTTTCAAGCAAGTCGCTCTTCATGGCTTTTGATGCATCGTATTCTATATACAGGTCAACCAAAAAAGTAGGGTAAACCACCTTTTCTTCTTCAAAGCAACCAATTGGTGCACGAAACTCCATGCCTTCTATCGAAATTATATTCATAAAAATATTTCAGTTAAAAATATTGCTCGTAATTTTGTGCAAAAGTAGAAAAAATGACCGAGGATAAAATTAATCTCCCTGAAGAAGAAAAAATTCAAAAGAATTTTATTGAAGAGATTATTGATTCACACTATAAAAGTGGCCGATTCGACCACGTGTTGACCCGCTTCCCTCCGGAGCCAAACGGATATTTGCATATAGGTCATGCCAAAAGTATTTGTTTAAATTTTGGTCTTGCCCAAAAATATGGTGGCAAGTGCAACCTGAGATTCGACGATACAAATCCCACAAAGGAAGATGTTGAATATGTTGAATCTATAAAAGAAGATGTGAAATGGCTGGGGTTTGAATGGGCAAACGAATTATACGCCAGCGATTATTTTCAGCAGTTGTATGATTGGGCCGAAAAATTAATTTTAGACGGCAAAGCTTATGTTTGCGAGTGTAGTCAAGAAACCATTAGCGCAAATCGAACCTCGCCTACCCGACCCGGTATTGCATGTGAACACCGGAATCGTCCGCCCGAAGAAAATCTGTTGTTGTTTCGCAGGATGAAACAAGGTGAATTTGCAGATGGCTCAATGGTTCTGCGGGCAAAAATAGATTTAAATTCTCCAAACATGCATTTACGCGATGCAATTATGTACAGAATTTTGCACGCTGAACATCATCGCACGGGAAATAAATGGTGTATATATCCAATGTATGATTATGCCCATGGTCAAAGCGACTCAATAGAAAAAATCACACACTCAATATGCACTCTGGAGTTTGAAATTCATCGTCCGTTATATGAATGGTTTATCAATAATTTAGACATTCATGCTCCTCAGCAAATTGAGTTTGCAAGACTTAACTTAAGCTACACTGTTATGAGTAAGCGTAAGTTATTACAACTCGTAAAAGAAAATCATGTAAGCGGATGGGACGACCCGCGTATGCCAACCATTAGCGGAATGAGGCGGCGCGGCTACACTCCTGAATCTATCAGAATGTTTGCCGAAAAAGTAGGTGTGGCCAAAAGAGAAAATATTATTGAATTAAGCCTTTTGGAATATTGCGTACGCGAAGATCTTAATAAACATGCTGAACGCCGCATGGCCGTTTTAAATCCGGTTAAACTTATCATTACAAATTTTGACGATAACAACACCGACCTGCTAACGGCTATAAATAATCCGGAAAACGAAGCTGCCGGAACACGTGAAATTCCTTTTAGTCGTGAACTTTTAATCGAGCGTGACGATTTTATGGAAGAGCCCGTTAAAGGATATCATCGTTTATATCCGGGAAACGAAGTTCGCTTACGTTATGCTTATTTTGTAAAATGTACAGGATTTAAAAAAGATGAGAGTGGTAATATAACAGAGATATATGGCGAAATTGACCCCGCAAGCCGTGGCGGCAACAGCCCCGATGGCAGAAAAGTGAAGGGAACAATCCATTGGGTGCCGGCAAAACAATCCATAGCTTGCGAAACAAGGCTTTATGACAGGTTGTTTAATGTGCCAACGCCCGATGATGCCGAAGAAGGAAAAACTTTTACAGATTATATCAATCCTGACAGCATAAAGACTGTTACGGCTTATTGTGAACCTTCGCTTGCTGAGGCAAAACAAGGCCAGTATTTTCAATTTGAAAGGCTTGGTTATTTTGTTCCGGACAAAGACGGCACTTCAGGCGCACCTATATTTAATCGCACAGTAACTTTAAAAGACAGTTGGTCTAAATAAAAGGTTCTGATAAAAATTGCGGAAATTATTATAAATGCTGACGAAATTCCGAAATGTCTTTTCGCGTTTTGATTTTTGTTTCAGCGCCAATATAAAAAGGGTGATTTTTACTTGTGTGCCCTGCAGGGAAGCCAAAAATCAACGGGAAAGAAAATTCGCTTAAATGCTCATAAATAATCTCTTCAGCATTTTTTCCGAATGAAATCTCATTATCGCGCATTTCACTAAAAGAACCAACAACAACACCTGCAACGCCATCAAAAACTTTTGCCCTTTTCAAGCCTACTATCATGCGGTCTATATGATACAAATACTCGTCTAAATCTTCTAAAAACAAAATTTTCCCTTTTGTATCGGGGAATGATTTTGAGGCAAGCAATGAATACATAACACTTAAATTGCCGCCAACAATAACACCTTCGGCTTCGCCGTATTTGTTTAGGGGATGAGACGAAAAGCACAATTCCAAAGGCTTGCCAATAAGCAGGTCTATTAATTTTTCAAAATTACTTTCATATTCCTTCAATCCGTAATGCACAGCCATATCAGAATGTATTGCAGGAAGCCTGTTATGTGCAAAATTATGGTTTAGTAAAACCGTAAAGTCGCTGAAACCACACAACCATTTTGGATTCTTTGACAAGGTATCCCAGTTAAGTTTATCAACAATTCTAACGGCGCCGTATCCTCCACGTACTGCCACTATGGCTTTAATCTTTTTGTCTTCAATCAAATTATTCATTGCTTCAATACGAGAACTGTCATTGCCTGCAAATTGATTATCCGACAAAAAAATATTACCGGCTCGAACAGTTTTAAAGCCCCTCTCTGCCAAATAATTTTCGAAAAGTTCAAAATCCGATAAACCAGCCTTTCTGGATGGAGTTGCAATTGCTATAGTGTCGCCTTTTTTCAGGAATGGGATTTTCATTAAAATCATGTTTTATGAGGGTCATAACCACATTTCAACATTAATCTGTTGTACCACTGCTGACCATACTTCCTTATCAGGGGTTTTTTTAGAAAATCTAAAAGCAATACGCCTTCTTTTTTTCCTACATCATAAGCGTCAGCGCAAATACGCCATCTGTGGAGTAAAAGTTTTTCAAAAGCACCGTCAGTCTCAACACGAATTGGATATAAATGACAAGAAATAGGCTTTTGAAAATCAATGACCCCCTGATTGAATAATTTTTCAAAAACACATACCGTATGTCCGTTTTCCCAAAGCATATAAACACATTCTTCGTTCTTTTTAAGAGGTGTAACCATTTTTCCGGACATGTCATAATCAAACATGCCTATTTCGTTAACCACAGTTTTGGCCTCATCGTCAAGTAACGAAAAAACAGAATCATAAATATCCTCTATTATTTCAATTTCGTCTTCATTTAGCGGTGCGCCGGCATCACCTTCAACACAACAGACGCCATGACACAAATGTAGCGGGCAACGAAAAAAAACCTCTTTCAACTCATCAGAAACTACAACGTTTTCAATAATCATCTTTTAAAATTTTCCTGCCAAAGTAAATACCATTTTTATTTTTTTTGTATAACCATCCGAAGCAAAGGCATCAGTATAAATCACATAAATGCCCATTGGAGCTTTTTCTCCGTTTTCGTCTTTGCCATCCCACGATATTGTTCCCTCAGAGCCAACAGTGGCATTTTGCATCAGATTTTTTATAAACCTCCCGTTGCTGTCAAATATTTTCATATTACAAATAACACCCGAACGTTCAAAATTCCATGAAATATTTAAAACGTCATTATATCCATCATTGTCCGGAGAAAATGTTTCGGGATAAACAGAAATTATATCATTTTCAACGCCCTTTGCATACTGACTGTTTTTATAACCCGGCGTTCCATAGTTTACGGTTGATGCAGCGCTATGCCAGTTTGTTAAATCAGAAGCAGGTCTGTCATAATCAATACGTTCGAGAGAAACGCCATCAACAGACTTAAGTATAGGGTCCTGCATTTTTGCATTATATTTTAGCTCATCGAGTATAGTTCCTGCTGCAGTTGCCAAAACCACAATTCCTTCGTTATTTGAATAAGCCGGCATCGAGGAAATTTTTAAAATCTGATTTGGGGCCGCGGGTTTATAATGATTTATTATTTCATCAACTGTTTTTGTAAAGGCCACATATTCGCCAGGGAAAAGTAAAAATCCATTTGGTGCAACATAAGTCTGATTACTTAGTTGAAGCATATTATTATATGTTGCAAGCGTAACAAATCTCAAGTCAACTATTTTGTTGCTGCGATTAACAAGTTCCACATAATCATCCATGCCGGAAACAGGGTCATATAATACTTCATTAATTACCACATCGCCTGTTTCAAGTGAATCGGCAATTGCAAAACGCGCACTGCTTAAAATTCCCATGGGATTTCCAACACAGTCTTTCAGAGTATCCGTTATAGTTACAGTATAAATATTTCCATATTGTATTGGCTGATCGAGATATAAAATAACAGATTGATATTGCGGCGCAAATCCCCTTGGCACACCAAAAACAGAAAGCCCGTTACTTATGGAATAATTTGCAGGATTAAGAACCGTGCTACTGTCCATAGGCTCGCTAAAGAACAAACGAATGGAGTTATCTCCTTCTATAGTGGCTCTTAAAAGCTCAGGATTCACTATGTCTTTATTAACGGCATTAACGCTGTTTAACGCTCCCGGCGTTCCCCCTTTGTTATCTACAGATGCTGTCCAGTTATACTTTCCCAAACAAGGATTCAAAGGGTCAATTTGTTCTACAGACCAGCCTCCGTCAGCTTTAAAGGAGCTATTATACCATGTATCTGAAAAGTCAGCAAAAGAAATTATTGCTCCAATAGGGTTTATTAAAGAAATATTAACACCGGTATTTGATATCGAAAAAGAAGAGAAAGAATATGTGTTACCATAAGGCTCAAACAGCGCCTTTGCAGCATCATGACATAAAATAAGATAACCTTTTGGCTCGATTATCACATCACTGAAAGTTCTTTTTGAGGTACCAATCTGAAGAATATAGTTTTTCAAATTTATCGGCAAGTTTGTAGTGTTATACAATTCAATATACTCATATTCCGGCAGGAGCACTACAGGCGACGGGTCAGCCATAATTTCATTTATTACAATATCAAAAGCATTTGGCTCGTAATGCGAAAATGAAATATTTTGTGCAGGCATAGGATTCCCATACAGGTCTTCAACATCAAACACTGTTAAAGTATATAAAACTCCATCAGCAATAGGGTTAGCCAAAATTAAATGTACTACCGAAGCATCCGTAGCATCGCGATATGCAACTATGGGGCTGCCGATTCCTTTATCTATGCTGTAATTTGAAATCACAGAAGCGCTCTGTTCATCTACAAACTCATCAAAATAAATATCGATATTTGTAGGACCAATATACTCAACTTTATTTACTGAAGGAGGGGTGGTATCAATTTGCACAGGACCTGCATAAAAATCATCAAAATAAAATTTTGTTGCATTTGAAACAGTGTATTGTGTGAAAATGCCAAAAAACGAAGAGTTTGTATAAGTATTATCATTTGCAACTCCTTCAACAGCATAAAGAGTGCCTCCGGAAGTGTCGCTCATTAAAGTCCAGTTCCCACTATTGTCTCGTTTCACTTTTACTCTGACCTCATTTGTTGATTTATTGAAATCAGCAACAATTCCGCTTATCAGAACTGTATGTGAATTCCCGTCCTGCCTCACAAAATGAAGTCGGTCAACGCCATTGTGCGATAATGCCACATAATACCCATGAACACTTGATGTTAAAGTATCGATATCAGAAACAATATACACTCTGCCAAAATTATTTGTGCTGGGATTAAAGCTCATTTTTGCCCAGAATATCCATTCCATGCTATCGGCAAGAGTAATATTAAATTGAGTTGACAAAAAAGTGGTGGCCGCAACTGTATTGTTAGTTTGCAGCCCGGGGCGCATGTTTGAAGGGATTGCAGTTGATGAAGAAATTACATAATTTGCAGTATTACCTGTCCATGCCGGGTTTGAGGTAAAATTACCATCAGAAAAATTATCCTGCACCTGTGCATGTACAGCACATAAACTTAACATAACAAAAATTAACAGCCAACGCATAAAAGCTAAATTATAGGTAAAGATAAAAATAAAAATCAGAAGCTGTCAATGATAATGCAATATTAAATTTTTAAATTTTCTCTGTTTATTTTCTAAACTGCAATTAAAATATGCTAAGCAAAAATCTTTATCCCAAAAATAATGCATATTTTAGCAACACAAATTTTTGCATTATGAGATTCAAAGCACTATTACTATCTATGTTTTTATTAAGCGCCATATCTTTTAGAAGTATAGCAGACGAGGGAATGTGGTTGCCTCTTTTATTAGAATCGTTGAACCAAAAGGAAATGCAAGCTTTGGGCTTTAAGCTAACAGCTGAAGATATATACTCAATTAATCACGGGAGCATGAAAGATGCCGTGGTATTGTTCGGGCGTGGGTGTACAGCAGAAATTGTCAGTGATCAGGGATTAATATTCACCAATCATCATTGCGGATATGGTCAGATTCAGAGCCATAGCACAGTAGAGCACGACTACCTTACTGACGGATTTTGGGCAATGAACAAAGAACAGGAGCTAAGCTGTCCGGGTCTTACGGCAACAATACTGGTTTATATGGAAGATGTAACAGCCAAAGTATTGGCAAAACTAAACGATAAAATGACTGAAAAAGAACGCCTTGAAGTTATTGAACAGATTGGAGAAAAAATTGCAAACGAGGCTGTTTCGGGAACACATTATCAGGCTCAGGTAAAATCTTTTTTATATGGAAACGAATTTTATTTAATGGTTTATGAAGTTTTCAACGATGTACGTCTTGTTGGTGCGCCACCTTCATGTATAGGCAAATTTGGAGGCGACACGGATAATTGGGTCTGGCCCCGTCACACAGGCGACTTTTCAGTATTCAGGATATATGCAGATAAAGACAACAAGCCTGCAAAATATTCCAAAAACAATGTTCCGTATAAGCCCAAATATTTTTTCCCGATTTCGCTGAAAGGAGTGAAAGAAGATGACTTTACATTTGTATTCGGCTATCCGGGAACAACTGAGCATTTCACAATTTCGGATGGAGTAAAACAAATTACCGAAGAAGAGAATCCCATTGCCATAAAAATGCGCCGCACCAGAATGGATATTATGGAGAAATATATGAAAACCAGTCCGGCCATACGTATTCAGTATGCAAATAAACATGCGGGTGTGGGAAATTATTGGAAAAAAATGATAGGTGAAAGTAATGGTATCAGACAATGGAATGGTATAAGCAAGAAAGAAGCCCAGGAAGAAACTTTCATTAATTTATTGCAAAAGGATAAAGAATTGTATGCAAAATATGGAAACATACTTACAAACATGAAAATTGCCTATAATAACCTGCAACCATATTCACTTGCATTTACATACTTTTTCGAGGGCGTTTACAGCATTGAGGCAATTAAATATGCCTATAGCTTTACAGCATATATAAATGAATGTATAAAAAATCCAAATTCAGAATTAATTCCCGGCGCAAAAGAAAAATTACTAAAATCGGCTGAGTCATATTATAATGATTACAATATTGATATAGATAAAAATATTGCGATTGCTCTTATGCCAATGCTAAAGGACATGGGTAAGCAATTTTTGCCTGATATTTACAACACGATGAATTCGAAATGGAAAGGCAATTGGGAAGCTGCAATGAATGATGCTTATAAAAAAAGCTATTTTGTTTCAAAAGAAAAAACAAAGCAGTTTCTTAACTTAGGCCCTAAGAAAATAAAAAAAGCTGCTCAAAATGATCCTATTTACCAACTAACAAGCGAATTTTTTAATAGCTATTTTAATATAATATTACCTGGTCAAAACTTATATACAGCTCAATTAGACAGCATGTATCGTATTTACACATCTATAAAAAAAGATTTAAAAACCAATGAGCGTATTTATCCAGATGCAAATAGTACATTACGTGTTGCTTACGGTAAGGTTAAAGGATTTCATGCCACCGATGGCGTTTACTATAAATATTATACAACAATTGATGGCGTTCTTGAAAAAGAAAGTCAGGGAATTGATGATTATTATGTAAACTCAAGGCTAAAAGAGCTTGTATCAGCAAAAGATTTTGGAATCTATGCCGATTTCGATGGCACCTTGCACACAGGTTTTATTGCCACCAATCATACAACCGGCGGAAACAGCGGAAGTCCTGTGCTCAATGCAAATGGTCAGCTCATTGGAATAAACTTCGACAGGGTATGGGAAGGAACTATGAGCGATTTGATGTTTGACCCCAATAAATGCAGAAATATTTCGGTTGATATCCGCTATTGTTTATGGGTAATTGACAAGTATGCGGGAGCAGGATATCTGATAGATGAAATGAAAATAGCCAAATAGGGCTTATTATAAAAGATAAAATAAGCCATGCTGATTTTATGACGTTGAAATTGGTGTTTTCAAATTATTGTACTCTTAGGCTTTAAATTAAAACTTCATGCAAATTCACCCGGGCGTTTTAGTTGATTACAATAAAGCAAAAATGAACTTGGAAAAAGTTTTTGCCGACAAACGTTTTTCGAATATTCAATTCAGACCTCATTTCAAAACGCATCGTTCGGCAGAAACCGGCATATTGTTTCGCAATTTTGGCATTAAAAAAATTACCGTGTCATCGCTAAAAATGGCGGAGTATTTTGCCGATAACGGATGGGATGACATTTTAATAGCAATACCGCTAAATCCTAATCAAATAGAACATTATAACAATCTGGCAAACCGTATCAAATTACATTTGCTGGCAGATAATATTGATTCGCTTTTTTATGCATTATCGCATTTAAAAAAACCTATTGGTTTTTACTTAAAAGCCGATGCAGGATATGGCAGGGCAGGATGGCCGGCTGAAGACACAAGAGATTTTATAAGAGCAGTTGAAATGATTAATTCATTTGGGCAGCATTCTTTTGCAGGTATTCTTAGTCATTTCGGCAACACCTATAGCGCAAAATCTGACAGCGAAATCAAATCCATTAATTTATCCTCAATTACAAGGCTTAGCGTTTTAAAAGGTTTTATTGAATCTCACTTTGGTATTCAATGTCCGGTAAGCATTGGCGACACGCCTTCTTTGCCCCATTATACGCCAGAAATTTTAAAAAATGTTACTGAATTACGTCCGGGTAATTTTGTGTATTACGACATGATGCAGGTTTCATTGGGAACATGCGATATCAATAATATTGCAATAGCTCTCAAAAGCGATATTTTAAGCTTTTATCCGCAAAGAAATGAAGTTTTGGTTAATGCAGGGTCCATTCATCTGTCAAAAGAATCTTGCCTTATGCCCGATGGCAAATTAGGATATGGAGCGATAGCAAATATTAATAAAAAAAGCATCGGTAGTGTCATCGAGAATTGCTTTGTTGACAGAATATCGCAGGAGCATGGTATATTAAGAGTTTGTCCGGTATTTTTTAATGAATTTCACATTGGAGATTCCATCGGGATTTTACCCGTTCACAGTTGCCTTATTACATCATCAAGCATATAAATTTTATATGTAGAACATCAAAATCAGCCTAAGGCAACATCTAAAAACATCATGAGAGCAAAACCTGCCATTGTACCCATTGTTGCCAAATCATTGTGCTCACCACGCTGCGACTCGGGTATTAATTCTTCAACAACCACATAAATCATTGCTCCTGCAGCAAACGATAGGGCATAAGGAAGAATGCCAGACATGTGAATAACAGCATACGCACCCAAAACTCCCCCCGCTATTTCAACTATTCCCGAAAATTGTCCGGCCATAAAAGCCCTCCACCTTGACCGACCATCACTTAAAAGTGGCAAAGACACAGCCGCTCCTTCAGGTAGATTTTGAAGCCCTATGCCTAAAGCCAAAGAAATAGCTCCGGCCATGGTTACTGAATCCGTTCCTGAAGCCAAAGAACCAAAAACAACGCCAACAGCCAAACCCTCGGGAATATTGTGTAAGGTTATAGCAAGTATCAGCAATGTATTACGATTCCATTTTACTTTTATACCTTCAACCTGCCCGTTTTTGATTCCTCCATGTAAATGCGGCAGTAAACGATCTACCAAACGAAGGAAAAAAGCGCCTAATAAAAAGCCAAGAACAGCCGGCATCCAGCCTATCCCTCCGCGAGCTTCTTCCATCTGAATAGCAGGATTCAACAAGCTCCAGAAACTGGCAGCTATCATCACGCCGGCAGCAGTTCCCAACATCATGTCAAGTACTTTTTTGTTTATATCTTTAAAAAAGAAAACCAAAGAAGCTCCAATGGCCGTCATCAGCCATGTAAATATTGTTGCAATTGCAGCCTGGCCAACATGACTTAAAGACAAAAACCAATCAAACACACTCATTTAAATAACGGTTTCAATTATTTTACGATCTACCTTATGATAGAATTTTGACTCAACTTCATCTCTTTGAGAAAGAAAATCCTGAAATTCTTCGCTAAAAGAAATCCTATGTTTAATGGTTTCTTCGAATGTATCGGTAAGGCCCATTATTAACTCACACAATTCGCGTACTGCATTAAGGTCGCCACGCTGATAACTAATGTAATCAACAAGGTCTTTTTCCCGGACATAATTCATAAACAAAGGGCTGGATTTTCGTCCTACCATAAAGCTTAATCCGGCAACTTCAGCAGCACTTAAATCCAACACATCATCCATTATAAATGCCACTTGCGAAGGTCTTATGCCAAAAGTATCATTTATGTGAGTAAAAGCTTCTTTTTTGGATTTAAAATTTACATAAACAGCATTATAATGTTCGCGTTTTGCAAGATCAAACGCAGATTCAATAATCTGATTGGTTACAATGCCAATAAAGGGTATCTTTTTGTATTTAAGCCAATATGAAAAACTAAGCAGATTTATTCCTAAACTGTCAGTTTCGCTATAAGTTGATGGAAATTCAGAGCTTTTTTTACCGCTGTTAAAAACCCCATCCCAATCAAATAAAAAACCATGTATGTTTTCCAGTTTTTTAGCTATTTTTTGTGCCGGAGTCATAAAAATTCCGCCATATTGTTCAAATAGTTCCTGTACTAATTCAGATTTCATAAATATACTTTTATAGCACTAAAATACAAAAAATATAGAATATGGCTTTTGCCATTCATTAAAACAAACAAGTAATAAAATGAGCTAAAGAATTAGATGTTTTTTATAGTAATTATGCCAACATTTAAGCCCGAAAGCCTATATTGCTTTAAATCATTAAAAGCGAATTATTGATTATTTTTCAATTAAAATTGTATTTTTGCATAAAACAGCGTTATTTCACAATAAAATTATCAAAAATCAGTTTTATCAACTGTATGAAAATTTTCAGTTTTATTAAGAGTATCCATTTTTGGAAACACCTTGCATTAATAATATTGGCAGGGTTAATTATTATTTGGATTACATTGTTTTTTCTCAGATTATATACATTTCACGGGCAATCCATAGAAGTTCCGAACTTTTCTGGTAAAACCATGGAAGAAATTCAAATAATGAGAGAAAGCAGACATTATAACTTTACAATTGTAGATTCGGTTTACGACAATTCAAAAACGCCGGGCTCAGTTGTAAGTCAGCTTCCCTTGCCCGGTTCTCATGTAAAGAAAGGAAGAACTATTTATCTCACCATAATTGCGTTTACTCCTGAAAAAACCAAATTGCCAAATTTAATTGACTTTACTTATCGTCAAGCCGAAGCTCTTTTAGAAACTCACGGATTAAAAATTGGTAAAGTTGAACGCGTTCCCGATGTTGGGCAAACAGTAATAAAAGCAAAATACAAGGGGAAAGTAATACCATGGGGCACTGAACTGAACAAGGGAGAAAAAATCGATTTGGTTATTGGCAAAGGAAAAGGAGGCGGCAAAGTATATATTCCAAAATTAATAGGCAAATCAAGAGAACAAGCTCATCAACTAATTCATGAAGCTGGGTTAAATGTTGGGGCTGAAATATTTTTCAATCCGAATGACACTGTTAATGTTAGAGTAGTAAAACAAAATCCAAAATTTGATAAGGAAAAAGAAATTAATATTGGAGAGTCTGTCGATCTATGGTATGAATAAAATTTAGCAACTCATGCAAAAACTTGTAACTGTCTTAATTATATTATTAATTGCCTCTGTTTCTAATGCCCAAGAAATATTAATTCCGTCAGGAATTAACCAATCGCTTGCTAATCATAAACCTTCAAATACAAAAAATACAAGAGCAGAACTAAAAATGCCATTTTTCGAAGACTTTTCTTCAACCTTTGCCTATCCCAATCCTGCAAAATTTTCAGACAGCTCTGTATTTATCAATACCGGCAATGCTTATTCTCCTTTAACATTTGGAGTTGCCACATTTGACGGATTAGATGCATACGGATTTTTATATAAACATGGGTCCAGCTTTGCATTCCCTGCCGATACGCTTACTTCTCTTTCTATAAGACTAGATTCCGTATTTACAGGAACGCCTCATGCAACCACTATTGCGGATTCAATTTATTTCAGTTTTTTTTATCAGCCACAAGGTATGGGCGAAAAACCTGATCAGGAGGACTCTTTGCTTCTGGAATTTTACGCATCGAACCAAAATAAATGGAAAAAGGTATGGTCTGTTGGTGGGACTTCACTTAATACTTTTATAGCAGCAAACGGAAGCCCGTGGAAATGCGTGATGATTCCAATTAAAGACACTGCATATATGACAAACAAATTCAAATTTCGTTTTCGTAATTATGCAAGCTATGCCGATTTATCTCTTCCCACATGGGCATCGAATGCCGATTTTTGGAATATTGACTACATTGTAATTAATAGCGAAAGAAGTTTTTCTGACACCATACCTTCCGATCTTGCATTTGGAGAACGGCATGAGACCTTTCTCAAAAATTATTTTTCAATGCCATGGAACCACTTTTTGGCTAATCCTTCTGCCGAAATGGCAACAGAAATAAATGCACCATACGCAAACCTGTCCAATTCGCTGCTTAATGTTACCGAAAGACTTACCATAGAAGATTTGTCGGGCTCAACAACCGGTTACAATTCAGGACTTAGTGCGTCAAACCTTAATCCACAAGCCGACACGTCATTTTATCGCAGTCCTGTGCCATATACTTTTAATTCTTTGGTTTCAGGAAATGCAGAGTTTAAGGTAAATATGTGTATTAATTCGGCTACGATTAACGACCCAATTAAATCCAACGACACTCTTTCTTTTTATCAACGATTCTATAACTATTTTGCACCTGACGATGGAACATGCGAAGCAGGATACGGGCTTACGGTAAATTCTGCAAAAGCAGCATATCGTTTTAAATTAAACGTAGCTGACACGCTCAGATCTGTTCAAATGTTTTTCAACCGGGTTGTTAATGATGCCAACCAAATTTATTTTTATTTAACCATATGGGATGATAATAATGGAATTCCGGGAAATGTCATATATCAACAATCAGGAGTACGCCCGGAGTTTGAACTTGGCATAAACGGCTTTCACACTTATGTGCTTTCTGAAGCTTTGCCTGTTAACGGTACTATATATGTTGGCTGGGAACAAACCACAAGCGACGTTCTTAATCTTGGCTTCGACAAAAACAACGACCGCAGTAATAATTTCTTCTATAATGTTGACGGCAATTGGTATAACACATTGTATGCGGGAACGCCCATGATTAGGATTATTGTGGGAAGTTCTCCGATTCCTCATGTCGGAATTGAAGACAAAGAAAAGTCTTTGCTTGTTTATCCAAATCCCTGCAATGATTGTGGCTTTATTCAATTTAATGACAATCAAATCAAAAAAGTTTCCATTATAGATTTAAACGGGCGCATTGTTAAACAAACTAATTGCAGTGATATTCTTAATATCGAAGATATTGGCGCGGGATATTATATCTTAATGGTTGAAAAAAGCAACAAAAATCCCGAGTTTTTCAAATGGATTTTGACGAAATAAAAAATAAAGATGATTCAACAGAACTTCCCGACGAAGAAAGGGAGTTGTTTGAACATTTTCGCATTTTGGTAGATCGCGGGCAAACTCCATTGCGGATAGACAAATTTCTTTCAGATAAAATCGGAAACAAGGTAAGTCGAAACCGTATTCAAAATGCAGCAAAGGCTGAATGTATTTTAGTTAATGGCAATGCGGTAAAGCCAAACTATAAAATAAAGCCTTCTGATGAAATTGTTATTTTATTACCACAAGCACCTGTCGATTTAGAAATACTTCCCGAAGACATTCCGATAAACATAGTATATGAAGATGATTATCTTGCCGTAGTTAACAAAAGTGCAGGCATGGTAGTTCATCCCGGATATAACAATTTCAATCACACTCTTGTTAATGCATTGCTTTTTCATTTCAGCAAAGAAAATACCAATGCACAGTTCCCGCTTTTAGTACACAGAATAGACAAAGATACCAGTGGCTTATTAATTGTAGCCAAGGATGAATATACACAAACACATCTTGCCAGACAATTTTATGAACATTCTACTGAAAGATTGTACAGGGCACTGGTCTGGGGTGATGTTGAACCCGACAGTGGTATCATAAGTGGTTATATATCGCGCAGCACACGCGACAGGCGAATGATGGCCGTATATGATAACGAAGACGATGGCAAGTGGTCGGTAACCCATTTCAATATTGTTGAAAGATTTGGATTTTGCACCTTTATTGAGTGTAAACTGGAAACAGGTCGCACACATCAAATCCGTGCACACATGAAACATATCGGGCATCCTCTTTTTGCCGATGAAATGTATGGTGGAAAAATCATTGTAAAGGGTAACCCTACAACAAAATTCAAACAGTTTATTGATAACTGTTTCGAAATAATGCCCCGGCAAGCACTACATGCCGCTACACTTGGATTTTTACATCCTGTAACAAACAAACAAATGCTTTTTGAAAGTTCTTTGCCCGACGATTTTGAAAAATTGCTTTCAAAAATTCGCAAAATGCATCAATCATAAATTACTTAAATTACAACTTATAAAGACTTGTTATTTAAATAACAAACATCTTTAATCTTATATTTTATACTTTTGTGTTATGCTATTTTTCCGACTTATAAAAGAAAGTTTTCTTTTTGCCATATCTGCTATTCTGGTAAATAAACTGCGTACAATACTTACCGTATTGGGCATTACCATTGGCATATTTTCAATTATTATTGTTTTTACGGTTGTCGATTCAATGAAAAACCAAATTTCATCGAGTATTGAATCAATGGGCACCAATGTGGTATTTATTCAAAAATGGCCATGGGAATTTCGCAGCGATTTTGAATGGTGGGAATACATCAAAAGACCGCAACCCAGCATTGAAGACATGAAGTCGTTAGAAAAAAATGCTTCTACGATTGAATCTGCCGCTTTTATCACATCCACCATAAGTAATATTGAATATGGAAAAACCAAACTGGAGTCTGTTGGCATAAGTGGTATCTCGGAAGGTTATAATAAAGTATTTATATTCAACATAGCCAAAGGCAGATATTTTAATCCGAGCGAATTTAACAACGGAGTAGCGGTTTGCGTTCTGGGAGCTTCAATTGCCGATAAGCTTTTTGGTAATAATGAACCACTAGATAAATATGTTAAATTTTTAAATAAAAAAATAAAAGTTGTAGGAGTTATCGAGAAAGAAGGCACAAATAATTTTGGACAAAGCAAAGACGAAATTGTTCTGGTGCCATTTAATTTTATCCGCCAGATAATTGATACAAAAAACGACAGAGCATCTGATTCATTTATAGCAATCAAAGGCAAAAAAGGTATTCCTAATGAAGAAATGGTTTATGAATCTAAAGGCATAATGCGGGCAAGACATTGTTTAAAACCCGGCGCAAAAGATGATTTTTCCATAAACGAACCTAGTATGCTTACACAAGGCCTTTCAGGCATATTTAGCGTAGTTACATTGGCAGGCTGGCTAATTGGGGGCTTTTCGCTTCTTGTTGGAGGATTTGGAATTGCCAACATCATGTTTGTTTCGGTACGGGAACGAATTGGCATTATAGGTATTCAAAAGTCGCTGGGAGCAAAAAACTACTTTATACTATTTCAGTTTTTAGTAGAAGCAGTATTTCTAAGTTTGTTTGGTGGCATAATAGGTCTGTTTTTGGTCTGGCTTATATCGTTGCTTGCAACATCATTTTTAGACTTTAACATTACCCTAACAATGTGGAACATTATGCTAGGTCTTACGGTTGCCGGTGTAATCGGGCTCGTTGCAGGCTTACTGCCTGCATATAATGCTTCTAAACTTGACCCTGTTGAAGCAATAAGGCAGAATTAAAAATTTAACAATTATTTATTTAAAAGCTTATTTTTCTTGCTGATAAGGGAATAACTCATATCTTTGTCCTGACTATCATAAAACAAAATAGATATGGAAAAAAGTTTTCAATTATGTCTTAATCCACTAGTTAAATTTTTAAAGAAAAGTCCTAAGGAATTTACTGTGGATGATATTATTTCATTCATTATTGAATCGAAAATCGAGATGTTGAATTTTCATTACACCGGTGGTGATGGCAGAATAAAAACTTTAAATTTTGTAATTACGGACAAAGAACAACTTCGTCAGGTGCTGCTTTCCGGTGAAAGAATTGACGGAAGTTCTATTTTCCCTTTTATGGAAAGTGGTTCAAGCGACTTATATGTTGTGCCAAAATTCAGAACAGCATTTGTAAATCCATTTACTGAAATTCCAACTATCGGCATGTTTTGTCGCTATTTTGACAAAGACGGTAAACCCATGGAAATGAGTCCTGAAAATATACTAATTCGCGCACATGAGAATTTAGTTAAAAAAACAGGCTATTCCATGCACACCATGGGAGAATTGGAATATTATGTCATAAGTGAGCGCGAAGATTTATTTGAAGCTGTAGATCAAAAAGGATATCACGAATCGGTTCCTTTCACAAAATGGGAGCATTTGCGTAAAGAAGCCATGTATATTATTGCTCAAATGGGCGGGTTAATTAAGTATGGTCACTCCGAGGTAGGTAATTTCAGCGATGAATTATACAATTATGAACAAAATGAAATTGAATTTCTCCCAACAGATGTAGAAGAAGCTGCCGAACAGCTAATTCTTGGCAAATGGGTTTTAAGAAGCCTGGCATATAAATATGGTGTGTCATTAAGCTTTGCGCCGAAAATTACAGTAGGCAAAGCCGGAAGTGGCTTGCATATACACATGAAATTATTGAAAGACGGAGTAAGTGTTACCAGTGATGCTAACGGATTAAGCGACGTGTCAAAAAGAGCTATTGCCGGCATCATGGATTTATCAGCATCTCTTACGGCTTTTGGGAATACCGTTCCAACTAGTTATCTCCGCTTAGTTCCACATCAAGAAGCTCCAACAAATATTTGCTGGGGCGACCGCAACCGTTCTGTTCTTGTTCGTGTACCTCTGGGATGGACAGGTGCTGCACCTAAAATGACTACTATTGCAAATCCCGGAACTACAGAGCCTAAACTTGATATTTCCGAAAAACAAACTTTCGAATTCCGCTGCCCTGACGGCTCAGCAGACATTTACCTTTTAATGGCAGGTCTAGTTACAGCCGTAACTCATGGCTTAACCGACAAAGATGCATTGAAAAAAGCAGAAGACACATACGTGAATGTAAATATCTTCCATGAAGAACACAAGAGTGTGGCTGAAAGATTAAAACAATTGCCAATTTGCTGTGCTGATTCTGCTTCGGCACTTGAACAACAAAAAGAATACTATCTGGATTCAGGAGTATTTCCACCGCGAGTGATAGATTCATTTATTAAAAAGCTTAAAAGCTACGAAGATTCGGGCCTTAGTGAGCGAATTTTTGAGTTGCCCGAAGAAAAAAGGATAGAAGCCATAAGCGAATTAGTTCAAAAATATATGCATTGCTAATTAAATAGCCCTAATTTTTTGAATTAACGGTTTCGCAAAATAAGCGAAACCGTTTTTTTATATTGAACATTAAAGCTTATAAATGTCTTTGATGAAATACTGTTTATTAAATTATTCTAAAATATCTATCAGCATTAAAAAAAACAATATTTTTATGAAAAATATTTTTATGAAAAAGTTTTTCTTCATCATTGTTATTTTGCTTTTTTGTGCAACAGCAAACTCACAAACACCACTAACTACTGCAGTTGATTTTACGGCAACTGACGTTCATGGACAATCTCATAATCTGTTTTCCTATCTCAATGCAGGGAAATATGTTTTAATAGATTTCTTTTTTACAACATGTGGGCCTTGTATAAGTGCAGCACCTCAAGTAAACGCCTCATACGAACATTTTGGATGTAATACGGGTGGTGCCATTTTTTTGGGAATAGACGACGGGGATTCTGATGCTCAAGTTCTTGCCTTTGACAATTCTAATGGTGTTCATTATCCTACAATCAGCGGCAATTCAGGTGGTACAGCAATCTGTAACACATACCAAATTACGGCATTCCCCACAATTATTCTTATAGCTCCGAATAAAAACATTGTGGTGCAAGATATGTGGCCTTTTAGCACATCTATCTGCAATAATGAAATTAGTAGTCACGGTGTAAATTCAGCACCATGCACCAACGGTTTTTCTGATTACGAAAAAAATATTATTACGGGCGTATATCCGAATCCTGCAAGTGATATTGCACAATTTACATTTATGGGTGAACAAAACACAAAATACAATTTTACAATTTATGATTTGAGTGGCAAACCCGTAATGTCAGAAACCATGAATATGATAAATGCCTCGGGAGAATATTCTTATTCCATACAAGTAAATAATCTGGCTTCCGGCAGCTATATATTAGTGCTTTCCTCAGATAATAAACCCTGTGGTCGTGTACCTTTAATGATTGTCCGCTAGTTTTTACAAAACTTCTCGCAGTATTGACGCCAAACTGTCAAATTTCAATTTAAGAGGCGTTTTCTTAAAATCTACTTCTACCGGCACTTGTAATTGAATAGGGAAATCAGCTTCTATCGGAACCTTTTCAATAAAAGATATATTTGCGCGGGTATTGATTTTCAACGGGAAAGAAATATTTTGATTTACTGGCAATTCAAAATCGAGTTTAACTGGAATTGAATCATTAATTGATATTGAAATAGGTATTTCGGATGAAACCCTTACGGTTTTCAAGTCTAAATTTAAATTCTGACTAATCGGAATATTCCCTTCAACTTTAAAAGGGATCCTAAATCCCGGCCAGAATTTTATTTTCATTTTTGACTCTAATGCTAAGGTGTCATTAATAAACGGATATAATTTATCGGGAAAATGAAAAAAAGTATCAACCGGCACGATTTTCTCAATATTTAAAGCAAATGGCACCGTTAAATTTTTATCAACTGGCACATTCATGCTCAATGGTGCATCAAGCATCATGCTAAGAGAAACATTCACCGGAATTGAAACCGGTATAATAATACAAGTACTAACGTGAATAGTGTCGCTAATATCGGTGTCAATAAAAAAGCTACTATTTCCTATATTTTCAATAATTTCGGCAGCCTGATTCAGCTTTTGCTGTGCCTGCCTTATTTTTATAAAAACAAAAGAAGCTATAATTATGGTGACCAGAATGGCCACAATCAATAAAATGTAATTTTTTTTCACAAGCTCACGCTTTTATCCTCCTCAACGGAAACGTCTTCTTTTCCTGACATATTAAATCCAAAAAATATTGAATTCGCCAAAAAGCCAATAGTAGTAAGATAGTATCCTATACCCATTGAAATAATTATAATAAACTTGCCCTCACCCGGCACATTATTTCGTATGGTAAAATAAAATATCAGTAAAGAAAGAAAGCCTATAATGCTTACCACCAAAGATGCAACCCCGTTTCCCTTAAATTTAACAAAAGCCATTACCAGGCCTGCAACAGCCATTACAAACGAAATTAAAACAAAAGGTTCGGGATCGTACTTTCTTGCCTCTTCGGACCCGTCTCCGACTGTATAACCTGAAATAAGGTTAAAGCCGTTTAATTTAGCTATCTCAACCTTATTACACTTTACTGTAACAAAAGGGAGCATAAAACAAACAATAATTAAGGCAAAAGAAATCCTCGGAAAAAATATTCTATTTTTCATTTTAATTAAATATTATCTTATTGTACACAAATATAACCAGATTTGCTATAGAAAAATAACAAACAAGTATGTTTTTGTTAAAAAAACATTTAATTTTTGAAATAAATTTAGGTTTATTTTAACTTGTCGGCAAGTTTTCTCATTTCCTGGCTTGGTGAAACATTATTGTAACAAATATTATATACTGCATTTAAGATTGGCATATCCACCTTATATTCCTCATTAATTTCCATCATGCATTTTGATGCATTATAGCCTTCGGCAACTTGTTTCATTTCAATACGTGAATAATTAATGCTGTATCCCTTGCCTATCAAATTACCAAACATACGGTTGCGGCTAAACTGGCTATAGGAAGTTACAATAATGTCGCCACTATAGGCGGTTAAGTTTACATCGCGTTTACAATGGTTTATAGAATCAAGAAATCTACGCATTTCAACAATGGCATTAGTGGTTAAAACGCTCAGGAAATTATCTCCATAGCCAAGCCCTACACTAATGCCCGCAGCTACGGCATAAATATTTTTCAGAATAGATGCATATTCAATTCCCAGCACATCAGAAGAGACAGAAATTTTAATGTTTCTTGTTCCCAACAGCTCAGATAAAACTATTCCAATATCTTCATTTACTGAGGCAACCGTAAGATAGGAAAGTCTATCCATAACCACTTCTTCTGCATGGGTTGGTCCTGCTATCATGCCGTAATTTTCTTCAGGCACATCAAAAACAGTATTAAAATAACGACTTATTACTGAATTATACTCCGGAATAACACCTTTAATAGCCGAAATAATAATCTTATCCTTAAGTAAATTTTTATCTAAAGTTTCTATTTGTCTATGCAAAAAAGCTGCAGGAATACTGAAAATAATAATGTCTGATTCGGCAACTACTTTTTCTAAATTATCACTGGCAGATATTAAATTAGGGTTTAGTTCTACCTGACTTAAATATTCAGGATTATGCCCTGAACTTTTTATTGCATCTATTATCTCCTGCCGTTTGATAAACCAATTGACTTTTTTATGATGATGCTGCAATATTTTAACAATTGCAGTAGCCCAACTCCCACCACCTATAATACCAATTCTGTTTGCTATTTTAATCATATTGATCAGAATACTACTTCAACAGTATTTTCAATTTGGTTGCGAAGGTACGTAATTTTTGCCTTATCTCCATTTTTGTATGTTGAAAGCGCTTTCATGTAACTCATAATATCGCTTATAACATTATCGTCTATCTTAATTACAATATCTTCTTTTATCAAACCGGCATTAAAGGCAGGCCTGTTTTCAAAAACTACATCTATGCGCATTCCTTCACCATCCCATGCATGGTCCGGAATTACTCCAAGCGAAACTCCGCCTTGCCGCTTTCCCCTTTTAATATTCGAAGAATCATTACGATTAAAGTTCAGGTGGCTTAACCCATTAAGTTTTTCGTTAATGCCCAAAGCTATCTCCAATATCTCAGCCATGCCATTAGCATTTATTTTATCAGCATCATCACTTGGCTTATGATAATCCTCGTGCATGCCGGTAATAAAGAAAAGAACGGGTATATTTTTTAAATAAAACGACATTTGATCAGAACCCGCAACTCCCGATACACTCTTGTTTATATGTATCGGTCCTGAATATGCTGATGTAATAATACTGTCCCACTCCAAAGCTGTTCCAACCCCAAGTATATTAAGTTTTGACTCCTTTTCGCTCATTCTGCCAACCATGTCAAAATTAATCATTGCAATAATTGTGCTGTCAGCAATCAAATTTTGATTCAAAAATGCCTTGCTCCCAAATAACCCTTTTTCTTCGGCACTAAAAGCAATAAATAAATAATTATGATTGTTAAAAGTACTATTTTGTATAATTTTAGAAAGCTCTATCAAAAGTGCCGTTCCGCTTGCATTGTCATCGGCTCCGTTAAAAACAACCGTATCGGTATTAAAAATATTTGTGTGAAAGCCTAAATGATCGTAGTGTGCACCAAATACAACGGTTGTTGAACTATTGTTGTTTATCCAAGCAACAACATTATGCCCGGTTCTTTCATTTTTTTCAAATTTGTTTTGACTTTGCACCAGTTTGCCGTTACTTTTCAATAATTTTTTCGAAACTTTGCCATTGGTGCTGATAATTGGCATATTAATATTAATTGCATCGGGATTGATTGAGGTTATGTCAGGAAATAATTTTGTATTGCTGCTCGACAAAATAATTGCTTCAGGATTAAACGATGACGCTTTTGCTATGGCATACTCCAGCAAAGACATATATTTGGAATCATGCGCATCAGCACATGTATCAGAGAAATTTACGTCAATAAGAATAACATTTTTTTCATTTGAGTTTGATACAACAGATAAATAATCAGAGTCTCTTAATCCATTTCCTACAAGGCGCAATTTCCCTTCAAAATTATAGTTTACATAAGTATTAATATAATCAAAATACACTCTTTGCCGATATTCTTTTTTGCCGAATTTTAAACATTCGTCCCGATAAGTATAGCCTTCGGAAAAAGTAAACGGTATTGCAAAATCATTATTGTAAAAAGGTTTCAATCCTGCATTTTCGAATTGCGACACAATATATTTCATGGCCATCCTTTCACCTTCGGTTCCTGCTTCGCGTCCAAGCATACTGTCGTGAGACAAGGCTGCAACATGAAAATATAATCTGTTGCTTAAAGATTCCTTTTCTTCGCTCGACAACTTAAAAATTTGCCCCTGCAAAAACAATGTATGCAGGAGCAAAATAAAAACAAATATTACACGAAACATCTTACAAGAATTACAAACCAAGGTTGGCTTTACCCTGCTTGAAAACAATGTCAACAGGTATTTTGTTTTCCTGAAGCTTATCCAAATCTTTTTGTAATTCGGCCGGTATTATGCCATCGGTTTCAACCCATTTTTTAGCTCCTTCGTAATCGCCTTCACCCTGAAGAACAAGTATTTTGTTTACCAAAGCCTCAACAACCGAAGGCATTTTATCGAAATTAACCAGATAGAAACCCTTATCGTTTCGTGAAATGGCGCCATTATCCATGAAAAATTTAAAGCACATCATATTGGCTTTCCCGTGTGCACTGGCAGCTCCAAAACGTACTGAGCGGAAAATTCCGGCAACAAAAGAAACATAATTTTCCTTAATGTCTCCATCAGTAATTTCACCCATCTCACGAAGTTTTGTTACAAGATACAAACCTGTAATATCAGCTTTTCCCTCCTCAATTGAAGAATAGAAATCTTTCAGGGTTTCACGGACCGTGCCTTTGCCATTTATGGTATTTTTAATTCCAAGTCCGTGAGCAACTTCATGAAACATTACATTTTGAAAAAATGCATCAAATTTCACATACTGGCGTTGTGATGGGTCCATTAATATATTGGCAATAGGCAATAATATTTTGTCGAATTTGGCTTGCATTGAGTTTTTAAGCTGCAATTTGCGAGTGCCTTTCGACAACTGGACTTTTTCGTCGTTTGGCAAATTGATGGCTATTGTTTTGCTTCCGGCATTGCAATCTCCGGCATAATAAACTGCCGAATAAACATTCATGTCGCTATCGGCACCGGGAGTTTCTTTTTTATATTTTTCATCAACAGGCAGTTGTTTTTGTAATTCAGGCAAAAGTTTGGCAAATCGTTCCAGTTTTTTGCTCCATTCAATATCTTTAATAAGAATAAAAGATTCAAAAGCGGCCTTATATCCAAACAAGGCATCTTCGTAGTTTTCAATCGGACCAACAACGAAATCTATATTCGATGTTTTCATATCCATCCAGGCCATATCGCTTGCAAAATAATCTGAAGTGATTAATGCTTTTGCCCTAAGTTCAAGATATTTTTTAAATCCAGCATCTTCGGCTAATTCAGCAGCTTTCAACAACAAATCCGATGCTTTTTGTAATTGTTCTTTAAATATTTCGTGATACCAAACAACTTTCAAGGATTTGTCCTGGTCTCGCTGTACAACAGTGTAAAGACTTGTTTTGTTTTTATCGTTCAGTTGCTCAAATTCTTCTTTGGTCATGTCGGTAGGATAAAATCTAACGCCAAGTGGTTTTTCGCCAACGCCGTTAACAAATGGTTTGTTATCACCAAGGCGATCCCATGGTCCATAATTGATTTCGGCAAACCTTTTTACATCAGCATCTTTAATGGTATCGAGGAAGGCAGATTTATCTCCTACTGTTTGCATCCAGTACAATCCATCCATTATTTCAGCAACATCAAAAAGAATGGTAAGAATTTGTTTTTCCTTATCGGTTAAATGACTAATATCGGCGGTAAGCTCCACCAACGCATACTGTTCTACTTTATCTTTCATGGTTACACTGGTTGAGTCGGTTTGATTATCAGTTTTTTTACCGGATCCGCATGAAGCAATAATAAATGCGGAAAAAACAATTGCAAAAATTAATGTGATTTGTTTCATTTGTAAATTATTTTAATGCTAAGGTAGGAAAATTAATCAAAAGTGAAAATCTAAATATAATCTATGCTGAAACCAAGATTGGAAATTTTTAGTTGTAATAAGCAAATAAATACAAAAAACTCTCTTTAAGTCAAGTACAGAAATAATTTAAATGACAGCTATCACTACTTTTTCATTTATAAAAATGAAAATATTTTAGCTTAATAGCAAATAAAACACTAAGTATATAAATACCTCTTTATTTTTAATGTTGCAGTTTTTTCAAATGGTATCTCCTGTAAAACTACGGATTGGATTTGCGAAAACTGACCTACTTGTAAATTAATATAAGCTTTGATTTCCTCCATTATTTGCTGAATAATTGCTTCGAATGATGATTTTAGCTCGGCAATCCGCAACTCAATTTCTTCCATATTGAGTTGAACAAGGGCAACCAATCGTCCTTTTCGTTCTACTACCAAAGACTCTGAAACCAATGGATAATTATTAATTAAAGCTTCAATTTCCTCAGGATAAATATTTTTTCCGGTAGCTCCAATAATTACATTTTTTAATCTACCTAAAATATATAAATATCCATTTTTGTCAATTTTTCCCAAATCACCTGTTTTCAACCAGCCATCTGAAGTAATAACTTCTGAAGTAAGTTCAGGTTCTTTATAATAGCCCATCATAATGTTTGGACCTTTACTCCAGATTTCGCCAATACCGGTTTCAGGATTTGGGTTGTTTATTTTTAATTCAACTCCCGTCAATGCAGGCCCGGTAGATTGAAATCTTGTTTCGGCAGCGTTAGCTCCGGCTAAAAGCGGGGCCGATTCGGTCAAACCATAGCCAATAGCATAAGGGAATTTTGCTTCACTCAAAAACCGTTCTACCACAGCATTTAGTTTTGCTCCGCCAATACCAAAAAATTTAAGTTGTCCGCCAAAAGATTTATAAAGTTTTCTACCTGCAAGACGATGCAATAATATGCGTATTGGCTTTAGACTATATAAAAATCGTAATATCTTATTTTTTGTAAAAGTACGTTTGATTTTTTGATTATATACTTTTTCAATAATCAATGGAACGCTAAGCATCATTGTAGGCTTTACTTCCATTAATGCGGGCATCAAAACCGAAGCTGTTGGAGCTTTTCTCAAATAATAAACACATGCGCCAAAAAATAATGGCAATAAAAACCCTATTGAATTTTCGTAGGTGTGTGCCAAAGGTAAAACCGAAAGAAATCTGTCGGTGTTTGTAATAGTCTGCACATCGTTGCTATGCCATGCCACATGCGAAATGTTTTTATGAGACAGCATAACGCCTTTTGCCCTGCCCGTTGTTCCCGAAGTATAAATTATGGCTGCAAGATCGTTTTCTTTAACGTCATAAGCATCGAAATCGCAAACTTCAAAAGGAAGCGAAATATTGTCGAAATGTGTTTCCAAACTTACCTTAACAATATCCGATTGTAAATTTTCTTCTTCGAGTTTTTGCAGAAAAGATTTTGCGCTAAAAATAATTTTGGATTCAGAATGCCTTAAAATATTAACTACATCTCCGGGTATTGCCTCGGGTAGTATCGGCACAACAACGGCACCCATACAGGTAATGGCAAGATAAGTAATACCCCATTGTGGTGAATTTGCCGACCAGAGTGCAATTTTATCGCCTTTGGAAATATTGTTTTTTTGCAAAAAAGCAATGGTACTACAGATTAATTCAGCGATATCGCTATATTTAAAAGCATTTTCACCAACAAAAGTTAAAGCAGGTCTTTGTGAATTCTTTTTTACAGATTCCGAGAGCAGGTGCGGAATGGTATATTTCATTAAAAAATTTGGTTTTGAAGGGGCAAAATTACAAAATAAAACAAGAGTGGTTTAAAACCAAAATATGATACTTATCTGCTAATAATCGGTCAAAACAGAGTAAAACACGTCAAATGAAACAAGTTCTCCACCCAACATTTTTAAATGTTCAGTCTCTTGCTGCGCATCAACAAATTCCCATTTCATTTTTTTTGCAAGCATAATCAAATAATGAAATGCAACTTTTGATGCATTTGGCTTTATTGAAAACATGCTTTCGCCTGTAAATCCCGAACCGGCAATTATACCGTACAAACCTCCAACTAGCTCTGTATCAAGCCATGTTTCTATAGAAACAGCATATCCCAAATTATGCAGTTCAATAAACGATTTTATATAGTCATTGTTAATCCATGAACCTTCTTCTTTACGCTTAACATCTTTGCAATAATTAATAACTTCTGTAAAATTTTCATTTATGGTAATTTTGAACGGATTCTTTTTTAAAAACCGTTTCAATCCATGGTTTGGTTTGTACTTATGCGGAAAAACAAGCAGTCTGGGGTTTGTGGCATACCAATAAATTTCGTTTTCAAATCTGAACCAAGGGAAAATTCCATGATTGTATGCCAATAGCATTCGTTCTACCGAATAGTCACCTCCAACAGCCAATAATCCGTCAGGTTCTGCCTCACGCGGGTCTGGAAAGGCTATTTCATCATTAAGAAGATATACTGCCATTATACTCAGCCAATTTGGAACTGATTTTTGCGGTTAATATATCTATGGCAATTTTATTTGCTCCGCCCTGTGGAATAATAATGTCGGCATATCTTTTTGTTGGCTCGATAAAAGTTTGGTGCATTGGCTTAACAAAGCGTTCGTAATGCTCCAAAACCTGAATAAATGAACGTCCACGCTCTTCTATATCCCGCCTTATTATACGCATCAGTCTGTCATCTCCGTCTGCATCAACAAAAACCTTAATATCCAGGCGTTGACGTAGTCGCGGGTTTGACAAAACCAATATGCCTTCAACTATCATTACGTTGGCAGGTTTTACGGTAATGGTTTCTTTAGAACGTGCACAGGTAACATAGGAATAAATCGGCATTTGTATGTCGTTACCGGCTTTTAGTTCATCAAGATGCTTACACAATAAGCTAAACTCAATAGAAGACGGATGGTCAAAATTTATTTTCGCACGTTCTTCGGCGCTTAAATGGCCATTATCGCGATAATAAGAATCTTGAGACAAAAGACATATTTCACCTTTTGTGAAATGCTGCATCAAAGCTTTCACCACGGTAGTTTTACCTGAGCCGCTGCCACCGGCAATTCCAATAACAAGCATAAATGATTGTTTGATTGCGAAGATAAATAATAATTTATTTGCTCAAATATTTTTCCCGATTTTTAATTCTTTATGCGTATTTAAGTTTAAAAATACCATTACGCCAAAAACACCTGGCTATTATTACCACATTAATAAATTTGTCAATTTATTACCCGGACAAATAATTAATTATTTTTGCACCATTAAACGTAAAACAAAAATGCAATCGGCAATAAACGTATTTAAATTTGGCGGTGCCTCGGTAAAAGATGCCGCTGCTGTGCGTAATGTGGCATCAATTCTTAAAAAATTCAATGATAAGAGTCTGGTAGTTATTCTTTCGGCAATGGGCAAAACAACAAATGCTCTCGAAAGAGTTCATCAGGCTTATGTGTCGGGAGAAACATCAGATACATTAAAAAGAATTGCCGAATCAGAACAATTTCATTTATCAATAATGAATGAGCTTTTTTCGGAAGATGAAGCCATATTCAAAGCTGTTGCCGATTTATTCAACAAACTAAAAGCTGAAATTGACATATCACCTGAATTTTCGTTCGACAAAAGTTATGACAGAATTGTGTCGTTTGGCGAGCGCATTGCCACTACCATTCTTGCCGCCTATTTGCAAAAATCGGGATTTAACGTAAATCATATCTATGCCGGCGACTACATAATTACCGATAACACATATCGCGATGCTTATGTAAATTGGGAAGAGACAAATGCAAAAATAAAAAACGAAAGTTCAAAATGGTTCGAAAAGCCGGGGATTGTGCTAACACAAGGCTTTATAGGTCTCTCTCAAGAAGGTTGCCCAATTACCCTGGGTCGCGAGGGTTCCGACTTTTCTGCAGCCATTTTTGCCCACAGTTTAAATGCATCGGAAGTTGTAATCTGGAAAGATGTTCCAGGCATTATGAGTGCAGACCCAAAACTGATTTCTTCGGCTGTTGTTCTAAAACACATTTCGTATCGCGAAGCAGTTGAACTTACCTATTACGGAGCCACAGTTATTCATCCAAAAACAATTAAACCATTAGAAAACAAAAATATCCCCTTAACAGTAAAATCTTTTATTAATCCTGAAGGAGCCGGCACTTTGATTGACCGTAAAAGTGTTGATGACAAGGCAACTCCATCATTTATTTTCAAATTTAATCAGGTATTGCTATCTATCTTCCCGCGCGATTTTTCGTTTATAAACGAAAGGAACATGAGTGATATTTTTTCGATGTTTTCGCGAAACAACATTAAGGTTCATGTGATGCAAAACAGTGCTGTTAGTTTTTCGGTTTGTTTTGATTATGAGCCTGCCAAATTATCAGTTTTGCTTGATGATTTACAAAAACGTTTTATGGTACGTTACAACGATTCGGTAGATTTAGTTACTATCAGACACTATCAGAATAATTCTGCCGATCAATTTATCAAGGGACGCAAAATATTGCTCGAGCAAAAGTCACGCAGCACCTGGCAACTTATAATAAGTAAAAACTGATTTTATTACTCTTCGGAAACCGAAAACTTATCCCAGTCCATAGCAAAAGGGAACGACTTGCGGTATTGTACAAGTTCGTTTTTACTAAGTTCTGCAAAAATAATGTCATCGCTGCCATTTTCTTGTTCCGGAATCCATCTGCCATCAGGTGTAGCCAAAGTGGAGCCTCCCGCATATTGCCAGCCGTTACCATCTTTCCCCAGTCGGTTAACGCCAACAACATAACATTGATTTTCGATGGCACGCGCCAATAACAATTGCCTCCAATGAAGCCGGCGCGATGCGGGCCAGTTTGCCGTAATCAGTAAAATATCATAACCAAATTCATTGTTGGCAAACGAATTGCGTGCCCACACGGGGAATCTAAGGTCGTAACAAATTAATAATTTTATTTTCCAACCATTATATTCTACAACAGTATGATTTTTACCTGCTGTGTATTCCCTGTTTTCGTTACCTAAAGAAAATAAATGTCTTTTGTCGTAAGACTGATATGAACCATCGGGATTAACCCAGAAAAACCGATTGTAATATTTGTTGTCTTCGGCAACAACCAAACTGCCTGTAACAACGCGTCCATAACGTGAGGCCGTTTCCTGCATCCATTCGAATGATTTTCCATCAGCTTTTTCGGCAACCGAAGCAGGATCTGAAACAAATCCGCTTGAAAACATTTCCGGTAAAACAAAAATGTCAGCTTTCTCAGAATTTACCGATATTAAATTGCCGAACATCTTCAAATTACTGTTTGCGTCTTTCCAATACATGTCGGGCTGTAGCAATGCAAATCGAATTGTTTCCATTTACTAAAATATTTAATGCGAACTTACAAAATTATTTACTTAAAACAATGTGTAAACCCTAACTAAAGCAAAAAAGCACAGACTTAATTTTAATTAAAAACATTTTTAACTTTGGGAATTATAAATAAAACATTATATGCAAAAACATTATTCAAGTATTATCAGATTAAAACCCGAATATGCCGAAAGATACAAGGCGCTGCACCGCAATACGTTTCCGGGAGTTTTAAAACGAATAGCTTTAAGCAATATTGAAAACTACGGCATTTTTTTGCATGAAGACATTCTGTTTTCCTATTATGATTATGTAGGTAATAACATTACAAAAGACCTTGCCGACATGGCAGATGAAGTTACGCGCGACTGGTGGAGACTGACAGATCCAATGCAGGAGCCTTTTCCCGACAGAAAGGACGGAGAATGGTGGGCTTCATGCAACGATTTGCTTTTTTACGACAATTCGGTGAATAGCAATAAGCAGGAAAACTCAATCAAACGAAAGGCATTCATTTGCAATATAAACACCGACTATGATGACTTAAAAAATATATTTACAACGTCATTCTTGGTAGATAAAGATTTTTATAAACGATTACTCATAACTTATCGGAATGGGCTTATGTTTTTTTATGTTGAATATTGTTCTAATCATACAAAAGAAAACCAAATTGCAAAACAGATAAGCAATGCTTTAAAAAAATGCAACCTGAATACTGAGCTGAAAGAAATGACAGAAGTATTTTATACGGATATTAAAAAAGAAACCGAAACAAAAAAAGTTTTTGTGTCGGGCTGTTTCGACATGCTTCATTCGGGGCATGTAGCTTTTATAAGCGAAGCGTCAAGCTATGGGAATTTATATGTTTGTATAGGTTCCGACAATACCATTTTGCAGCTAAAAGGCCGTTATCCCATTAATACACAAGAAGAACGTCAATATATGATAAAAGCATTGAAAAATGTTTATGATTGCCGTATTAATAAGGGTTCGGGTATTTTAGATTTTTTACAGGAACTCGATGATATAAAACCTGATATTTTTGTTGTTAATGAAGACGGTAATACACCTCAAAAAGCGCAGTTATGCAAAGAAAGAGGCATTGAATACAAAGTGCTTCAGCGTATTCCACACAGCAACCTGCCCCGGCGGTCAACAACGGATTTAAGAAAAGAGTGCACAATTCCTTTCAGAATAGACCTTGCGGGTGGCTGGCTGGATCAGCCCTGGGTTTCAAAGTTACATCCGGGACCTGTCATTACAATATCTATTGAACCTACGATTGAATTTAATCATAGGAGTGGGATGTCAACAAGTACGCGCAACAAGGCTATTGAGCTATGGCAAACCGAAATCCCAAGCGGAAACAGGGAGCAACTGGCAAAAATACTTTTCACCTATGAAAACCCTCCGGGAACAGAGTTTGTATCCGGTTCGCAAGATTCTATAGGAATTGTTTTTCCTTTTTTGAACAAATTAAATTATAATGCTGATTATTGGCCGGAAAGTATTGAAACGACAAATGACGAAAAAATTTTACAGTGGATAGAAGATGTTTTGTTTCTTATTCCTTTAGGACCGCGGAAAACCGACTATTGTGTTTTAAACAATACCAATATTACGGCTGAAGGTGCAAAACAGCTGTCGGATGCAGCAGAAATGTGCTGGAAAGCCATTCACGACATGGATATTGATGCGTTCGGCAAATATTTTCAAAATTCTTTTAAGGCACAAATATCTATGTTTCCAAACATGGTTGATAATGAGATACTTGAAATAATTGAACAATACTCAAACAAAGCAAAGGGATGGAAATTATCAGGCGCAGGTGGCGGAGGCTATCTTATTTTTGTTTCGGATAAACCAATAGAAGGAGCAGTAAAGATTAAGATAAGGAGAGGGTGAGGGGCGTTGTTTATTTTTGATTTCGTTAATGTCCGAAAAATTCTCAATTAAATTTTAATTCTTCTTGCGCCCTCAAGCCGGGCGGGCTTTTACTTTTTTTCTTGATAAAAAAAGTAAACAAAAAAATCAACTGCTGACGATAAAAAGCTAAAAATCAACTGCATTACGCTAAAAACAACAAACTCGACCTTTTAGCCTCTCAAGCACTCATAGCTAAAATGTCTCAAACAGTGTTGTTTTCTTCACGCTCCATTACGTCGATTTTATTAACGCTTTTTATCTAAGGCGGAAGCAAGGAATGCATTGCCGCATTTCTTTTGTATTTGACGTAAATGCACAATCTCCGGCAAATTCAAATATTTTTTTCAAAAAATAGTTAATTACAATATTATGATATTTACTCTTTTACCTTAACAAAACGGTAAATATCACTTTTATCTTCAAAAATGGCGCGTATTAAATATAATCCTTCGGAAAGGGAACGTAAATCCATTTTTATGCGCAATGTTCCGGCTTCTACGTTTTCAATAATTTCTTTTTTTAATTCTTTTCCTTCTCTGCTTAATACTGAAATATACACATTTCCTTCGTCGGGTACCGAAATATCTGCGTAAACGTAATCTGATGCAGGGCTTGGAAAAACAGAAGCAATGAAAAATTCGTTTATAAGCGAATTACATGTGGCATTGTTTTCGGGTTCAATATCTTGCTGTCCATAAGAATCTAAAGCCGATATATCAAGGCAGACCAAACGTATATTGTCAATATCAGGTTTCAAAAACGATGATATAAAGGTATATTCGCCAAAATCTCCGGGTCCTAATACCCCACTCCATTCCTCACGTACGGGAATACTATTGCCAACTCTGGCATCTAAAGCTATCTTACGAACAACGCGGGTGCCATTATTGAAAAACTGCGCTTTTAAATTTATAAATCCCGAACTATCGTTAACCACAAGATTGGTTAGAACTAAATCAAGTGTTGAAGGTATTACATAAACATTTGCTCTTGCAGTGTCGGTGCAACCATAAGTATTCTCGCTTATAAGATTAATTTCAAAAATATTTTCGCTGTTATATGTATGACTCGGATTTACTAAATCAGAAAATGCGCCATCTCCAAATAACCAGTGATATGAAACAGCACCCTGCGAATGGTTGTAAAACTGAACATCTAAGGGAGGTATTCCGTATTCGGGCTGAAGCGAAAACTGGCTATGCGGTTTTGGATAAACAATAATACCTTTATTAACAGTGGAACTGCAACCAAAATCCGAAACTACGTTTAACACTACATAATAAACTCCCGAATCTTCATAAAAAACACAGGGCGACTGAACGCTGTCAACCATACCATTTCCAAAATTCCATTTCCATGCACTTATATTGCCGCCGATAATATAACTTGTGTCGGTAAAACAAAGTTCACTTCCCTCACATGCCACTCCATTAGTAAAGCCTGCTACAGGATAGGGATAAACCTGAATTACTTTGGTAGCGGAATCAGTACAACCATTTATTGATGTATTTATCAATGTTACGTCGTAATTTCCGTAATTAGAATAAACATGCGACGGTGATTTAATAGTTGAAAACGTATTGTCGCCAAAACTCCATTTGCGGCTAATAATACTTGCCCAAACAGGCATATCGGTGGTTTCAACAAAATTAACCGGCAACCCGGCGCAATTTTCTGTTACTAAAAAATCAACATTGGGCGACAAACGTACATTAACTTCACGAAAAACGGTGTCGGAACAGCCATAAATATCGCTGCTGACTAATTTTACAACATATACTCCCGTGTCTGTAAAGGCATGTGTCGGGTCTTGATTATCGCTGGTGTTTCCATCACCAAAATCCCAGCCCCACGAAAACAAAGCTCCTTCTCCAAGAGAGGTTTGATTATGAAACGAAACCGGCTGTCCGCTACAGGCATTTGCGGGATTAAAATATGCTTTTGGCAGACTGCGAACATGTATCGCTATGGCAGTATCGCCAACACAGCCTGAGTCGGTTGTGACAACCAGCTTTACATTATAATCTCCATTAGAGTCAAAAATAAATTGCGGATTCTGCTCATCCGATACTCCCTGCCCCGCAAAATCCCAATTCCATGCAGCAATACCATCAGGAGCAACTGAATATGAAACATCAGTAAATATAGCTGCATCTCCTTTGCAGGGAATATTGGAGTTGAATGCTACGGTAGGTTTAACGCCAATTATATTTACATAAACTGTATCGCGCGCTACACAACCCCTATTATTTGTTGCCGTAAGGCTATATTCCCCGGAGGCATGTACGGTAATCGCTTCAGTTGTATCACCTGTGCTCCACTCATATTGTAATCCCGAGGCCGCTCCCGAAACAAGTTCTATTGTATTGCCAGCACACAATGATAAGTCAGGGCCCAAAGAAGCCTGAACGGCAAAAGAGTCGGCAACAACAACAAAGGTGTCGCGCAAAGAACAATGTGCAGCTGTGCTGTCAGTAATCTCAACCCAATATGTGCCGGGTGCCGTAACATGTAGCAGGCTGTCGGAACTGCCATCACTCCATAAAAACGAATACGCGTTGTTTAAACCTGTGTTAACTTTTAAAGTATCTCCTATACAAAAATTTTTATTTGGTAATGGAGTATATGGATATTGAACATGAATGGTATCGCGACTAGTACGACCAAAAATATCAACAACTTCAACCCAATAGTTACCTGTCTTATTCACCACAATGGAATCCGCTGTGGAGCCGGTGGACCAGAGAACTGATTTATAAATTGAGCCTGCTTTTATTTTAAATGGGCAAAAACTATGATTTATTGTTGCGTCATTGCCAATATTTACCGGGGGGGCATATTTATCCATTAAATATGTTTCCACCTGATTAATTTCAGACTGATTAAGCAGTGAACTATATATAATTACATCACCAATATAGCCTTTCCAGCATCTTGCAATATTGCCTCGATCTACTCCTATCGATAAATTTGGACTTGAAACAGGAGACGATAATTTCACTCGAAGCAATTTAAAGGACCCCATTGGATTTAAATTGTAAGACTGAATCTGGCCATTAATAAACATATTAGACGCTGCTACGGATGGATAAAAACTGGTTGTTCCAGCTTGACCAACTAAAAAAAAACTTGAACTCATTTCAGTCAAAAGACCGTCATAATCAGAAAAAGAACTAATAGAGTTATTACAGGTTATGAAAAAAGTGCCTAGAACAACTGAATCAGGAATATTTATAAAGCTAGTATTGAATTCAAGTACCGGCTTATTGTTTAATGCAGAGACACTTGAAATAAATGCTGGCTGGTAAATCGGATTTGATTGGCTTGCCACCGTTGATACACCATTGCAACTGTTCCATTGAGAAACCAAAGAGCCTGACAAAACCACTCCGGAATCAGAATTCAGCCAAACTTCAAGGTTTTGAACAGGTATCTGAGCATATATTTTTACAGAAGTCAAGCAGCATAACAAGCTAAGTGTCAATATTAAAACAGGATATCTCACTTTACTTTGTTTTTACAAAGATAAGCTATTTTGGAGCAAACAGATATAATACAAAATAAATAAATTACTTTATTAATAAAAGTTTAGGAACTTATATATTTGCATAAAAAATTAAGTGTCTTTAGTCCGCCATTCAGTTTTTACTGTATTGACCCATATACTGGTTCAGTTTTTTGGTATTTTAACAGGGGTTATTATGGCTAGAATTCTTGGGCCTGAAGGTAGAGGCGTGTATGCACTTTATTATACAAATGCACTTTTGTTGACTACTTTTTGCTCATTTAGTTTTAATATTGCCCTAGTTTATTTTATCCCATCAGGTAAATTTAGTCCGGAAAAAATGCTCGGACTTTCATTTATCGTTAATATTATCAGTTCCTTAATTAGTGTAATCATTATTCTGGCATCTTATTTTTCTCAATTTAAGACCTTGTTGTTTTCTGACAAGTATATGAGTTTTGCCTTTTTGGCCTGGCTAATTATTTATACCATTACATCATTTCTTTCGAGTACTTATACGTCATTTTTTCAAGCCACTAAACAATTTTCGCATCTTAATAAAATAAATTTAATTTCAAGTATTATTTCTTTGTTGTTGTTTATTCTATTATGGTTTGGTCAGGATATATGTAAATCGCACGTTGGCTTATCATTACTTATTTTATTTGTTGCACAAGTAGTTGGCATTATAATATATGCATATAATCTTCACTTAAAATTAAAAGTTAAGCCTTCATTTAAATTTAACATAAAGCAAGATTTCAAAGGATTAAAAGAATTTTTAATAGCCGCACATTTATCAATAGTGGCAAATTTTTTCAATTATCGCTTTTCCACATGGATTATACATTATTACATAAACGAAGCTGCATTGGGCTTATATAGTTTGGCCATAAATTCCGGAGGAATATTTTTATTAGTTACCGAGCCTTTGTCAATGGTTTTAACTCCTTATTTGTCGTCGAAAAAAGACGAAGACAAATTGCAGATGTTTTATTCATATTTCAGAATTTTATTTTGGACCATATTAATGGCTGCTATTGTTTTATTGTTTTTAGCTCCAATAATATTTCCATGGGTTTACGGCAATGAGTTCTATGACTCTGTTTTGTTATTTCAAATCTTAATACCCGGATTTGTATTTTCATCAATGACAAAAATATTAGCCTCGTTCGTTATTTCGAGCGGGAAGCAGAAGTATAATCTTTATGCCACTCTGGTTGGGCTCAGCATTACTTTGATTTTCAACTTTATTTTAGTTAAAAATTATTATGAAGTTGGAGCAGTTATGGCAAATCTTCTTACTTATTTTGGTATTTTCATTTGCTTAATTATTATTTGCAACGCAAAACTCAAACTAAATATTAAAAAATTATTTTCATTAACTTTGTCAGACATTCAATTGCTTAAAACAGGTATTAAAAACATCAGACGATCATAAATACTATGTATATTACGATTGAAAATCAATTTATTTAATATGGAAAAAGCAAAACCGGGAGATGTTATTGATTTTTACGACAAATATGTTGAAAGACAAAAACATCATGGTGTTAATGAAAGGCATTTAGGCATACTTAAAAAAGCAATAAAACACGGATTAAAGCCTCATAGTGATGCGCTTGAAATAGGCTGTGGCATTGGTACTCAAACAGAATTACTTATTAAACATTTAAAAAAAGGAAGTTTATATAGTTGCGATATAAGCCCTGAAAGTATAAAAACAGCAAAAGCAAACTTAGGTTGTTTCAATAATCTTACTCTGGAAGTTCAGGATGCCACTAATTTTTGTCTTGATAAAAAATTTGATGTTATTGTATTGCCTGATGTTATAGAGCATATCTCTGTTGAATTTCATGCCCGAATGTTTAAGAATATTGATAAAATGCTTAAACAAGATGGTTTTGTTTTCATAAATATTCCAAATCCGGAATATCTAGCATGGTGTCATCAAAACAGAAGAGAAATTCTTCAGATTATTGACCAGCCAATATATACAGAAATATTATTACAAAACATTCAGGAAACAAATCTAGTGATTACTTATCTGGAAACATATTCAATATGGGTTGAAAAAGGAGATTACCAATATATTGTTTTACGTAAAAAAAACAATGATTTTTCTAAATATATCGAAAAAAAAGTTGGTGTTTTTGATAAAATCAAATACAAACTGCGTGGAAAATAAAAATAAAATCCTATATTTGTTTACTGCTCAATTTCCTTATGGCGTGGCTAATGAAACATTTTTGGAAACTGAGATTTTGTATTTGTCAAAAGCTTTCAGAAAAGTTTATATAATTCCTCTTTCGAAAAGCGGATACTTAAGGCAAGTACCAACAAATGTATTGGTAAAAGACTGGGTAATTGATTGCAGCAATTCCAAGACAAAAAGGTTTTTCAGTTTATTGAAAAATCCCATATTAGTTTCAAAACTTATTTTTAGCGAGATAAAAGACAAGGGTTTTGCAAAAACCATGTCAAACTTATACACTCTGTTTCAATACGCTGCGTATCAGTTACCCGTTAGCAAACAATTGATTCATAATTTTAAATCTGTTGAAGATACTTCAAATTGCATATTATACAGCTATTGGTTTTGCGAATATCCTTTGGCAATAATAGTGGCAAATAAAAGAACTATCAATGCTCCGTTTGTTGCCAGGGCACACCGTTACGATTTATACGATGAAGAACATAAGGTAGGTATTCCCTTCAGAATGTGGAAAATAAAAAACACAGAAAAGATATTTCTGATAAGTAAACACGGGATAGAATATTTAAAAAGGAAAACACCCGATAATTATCATCATAAATATCAAATCAGCTATTTGGGGGTTGAAGAAGGAAAGCCAATATATACAAATGCCGAAAAAAAAGAAAGACTAATTGTATCTTGCTCCCGTGTTGTTGATTTTAAGAGAGTTGATATGATACCCGATTTACTTGGCAAATTAAAATATAATATAAGATGGGTGCATTTTGGTGATGGTGATGATTTTGAAAAAGTTAAGCGAAAGGCAGAACTGCTTCCCGATAACATAAAAATTGAATTTCGAGGAAATGTAAGCAATACTGAAATTTATAATTTTTACAGTAATAATTATGTAGATTTGTTTATATCTTCAAGTTCATCGGAAGGTCTGCCTGTTTCAATGATGGAAGCACAAAGTTTCGGAATACCGATAGTGTCTTTTCCCGTTGGCGGAGTTACAGAAATAGTCGTTGAAAAAGAAACCGGTTTTTTGCTAAACAATAACTTTACAATTAATCAAAACATCAATATTCTAGAAGAGGCACTAAACTTTGAATTTGACCGCAAAAAAATAATCAGTTATTTTATGTCGAATTTTTGTGCAAAAAATAATTACGAAAATTTTGTTTCGATAATGCAAGCAATAAAAGAGAAAAGCATAAGTAAATGAAAAATACAGAATTGTGGGTACAGCGGAGGTTTTTTAAAAATAAAAAAGGTAGATTTACTGGACCACACATGCAGCGTTTGATAGGGCCGGTTTATGAGCAAGCAATTAAAGAATTTTGCCATGGGAAATTAGCCGATCTGGGATGTGGCGACGTGCCCTACTATATTTTTTATAAAAATCTTGTTTCGGAAATTACTTGTGTTGATTGGAAAAACAGCATGCATAATATTTCATATTGCGATATAGAAACTGATTTAAATAATGATTTGCCTCTTGAAGATTCTTATTTTGATACGGTTTTGGCAAGTGATGTTTTGGAGCATATCCATGAACCGAAAAAATTCATATCGGAAATTGCCAGAATCTTAAAACCGGAAGGATACCTTATTCTTGGTGTGCCTTTTATGTATTGGATACATGAAAATCATGACTATCACAGATACACAAAACAAATGCTGGAAATGTTTTGCAAGAAAAACGGATTAAAAGTCATAAGAATTGATATTTATGGAGGTTTACCCGAAATTTTATACGATTTAATGCACAAAGGATATGCCTATTATGGATTTAAAGGCCGACGTATATATTACTTTTTCCTCGAAAGTATAGGCAAATTTTTATCTCGAAGAAAATGGGTGCGGCGTTTATCGAATAAATCAAAAGATGTTTTTCCTTTAGGATATGTTTTGGTTGCGCAGAAATAAACAATTAGTATCTTTGTAAATAATTAATAAATTAAGATAATGCAAAACATCATTTAGGGAAAATTGTTTAATAATACCGTATGAAAATAGCATATGTGATACTTGCACATAACGTACCTGAGCATTTTTTCCGATTAGTTAATCGTCTGAGCCATCCTGATGATATGTTTTTTGTACATGTTGATAAAAAAACAGATATAAATATATTTAAAAATCAAGGTTATTCACAAAATAGTAAAATCCAATGGATAAAAAATCGAGAAAACGGTCAATGGGGAGGCTTGGGCATAGTATGTGCCACAATAAATGCATTAAAAGAAATAGCTTCTTCAACAATTTTATTTGACCATATAATATTATTAAGCGGAGTAGATTATCCCATTAAATCATTAAACCAAATACGTAGTTTCTATAAAGAAAATAAAAATAATGTTTTTATTACTTATGAGCCATTCCCTATAGAAAGATTAAGCTATAAAGGCATGGATAGAATAGAATATTATTCAACTTCAATTTTTGGAAAAAGGGGCACATTTTTACCTAAAAGCTGGATTAAACACTATTCCATAAAAGGGAAAATATTTAATTATTTATTAGGTATAAAATTATTAGGAAAACCTCCCCGAAAATTCCCCTATAATTGGACTCCTTACTATGGTTCTCAATGGTGGAGTATTTCCAATAATGCTTTGATGTTTGTATTAGAGTTTTTAAACAAGAATCCGGATTATATAAAATATCACAAATATTCTCAACTCCCTGATGAATTCTTCTTTCAATCTATATTTCTAAATACATATCCCCATAAAGAATATATTGTAAACGATAATAAAAGATTAATTAAATTTGACAATAATTCTTCTCATCCAAAAACTTACAATAATGATGATTTAGATGAGCTAATAAATTGTGAAAAATTTTTCGCCAGAAAATTTAAGGAGAACTCAGAAATACTAAACTCTATTGACAAAATGACTTTATGAAAGCCCTTAACACAAAATATAATCACACTACAGAAACGCATAATACAATAGCTGCAAGCTACATTGTTCCGTATATTATTGAAATTATAAATCCAAAATCTGTTGTTGATATCGGATGTGGGTTAGGCACATGGCTCAAAGTTTTTAAAGAACACAATATAACAGATATATTAGGAATTGATTGGCCGCAAATTGACAAAGAACTTCTTTGTATTAGCGATACGGAGTTTATAGGCGCCGATTTGGAAAAAGAAATTTCTATTGGCAGAAAGTTTGATTTAGCGCTTTGTCTGGAAGTTCTTGAGCATCTGGATGAGAAATCAGCTGTTCAAATAGTTGACACAATATCAAGTTTAAGTGATACAATCATTTTTTCTGCAGCTATTCCGTTTCAAGGTGGAGACAACCATATTAATGAACAATGGCCGGAATACTGGTTTAAAAAATTTGAAGAAAATGGATTTTTTATATATGATCCTTTCAGGGAATTATTTTGGCAGAATGACAACATCGAATGGTGGTATAGACAAAATATTTTCCTGATTTCAAAAAACGAATTTGTTTTGCCAAAAACATCAAATCCAAAAATATACATTCACCCAAAATTGTATGAAAATAAGTGTAATGCATTACAAAATTTTTATGAGGGAAAAGCCTCTGTGTCTTTTGGCTTTAAATTCTTTATTAAAACAATTCTCTTCAATTTAGGCTTGAGAAGATGAGTTCGTTAATATGTATAACTTCTTGTAACCGAATAAATGAGGTAAAAAAATTCATTTTCCCATTTATTGATTTTTGTAATAAACATGATGAATTTGATTTCCTTCTTAGTTTAGACGGTAATATTGAGGAGTATAAATCTTTTTGCGACAAGTTTAAAATACCACTCTTGTATTCTGAAGAACGGGAAGGTGTTGGTTTATCCAAAAATAGAGTTTTAAGCAAATTCCCAAATTATGATTATTATTTTTTTATTGAGGACGATGTAGAACTTATTGATTGTAGTGTGTTTCATAATTGCATAAACTTTTCAAGTTCTATGAATATTCCTCATGTTTCATTTCTTGTTTTTGGAGACTCAATGATAAATGAATCCAAAAATGGCTGGCAATATAAAAAAGGATTTAAATCGGGTGGTGTATTTAATTTTTTCGACGCCAAAGCCCTATTTAAAGTTGGCGGCTGGCATACATGCTTTGCCAAATACAAACGCTTTGGTCACTCTGAACATTCATACAGGTTTTACAACAATGGATTTCAGGAATATCCGTTTTACGCACTCAATTCTTTTGCAAAATGCCTAATAAGTCATGATCCTCCTCATGTTACCAAAATTGAAGATGAAGAATATGCCGGTCACTATCATTCTTCCGAAAAAAATTTGATTGAATCAAAACTATTATATTATCCCATTCAAATCATTTCGCCATTTTTTTTCAATGGTTATGGTATGCATTATAATAATACAGTTGCAGATTTTTTGCAAACCAACAAAAAGAAATATCCTTTAACCCATGGCAAAGAAAGGCGTATAGCTTTATCGGAGTATTATTTTGAGCTTTTTAAAATCAAATCAAATTGGGTACATAAAATATTTTACATATTTTTGTCAATGATAAATAAACCCTTTTGTACACCCATGAAACATTATATTAAAACAAAATTGAAACAATAGTTATGTATTATTTGCCACGATTAGTTCTTACATTTAATTATACTTATTTGTTTAAAACTGCGTCTTTCTAAATGCTTTTCAATTCAATTCAGTTTGCAGTTTTTTTACCAATAGTATTTGCGTTGCATTGGATTTTTGCAACCAGAAACTATAAATTTCAAAATATTTTACTTCTTGTTTCAAGTTATTTTTTCTATGCTTGTTGGGACTGGCGTTTTATGTTTTTATTAATGTTTTCAACATTAGTAGATTATTTTGCCGGTTTAAAATTACATGCCGAATCATCAAGCTCAAAGCGAAAGATGTGGCTTTGGATAAGCATAGGAATTAATCTTGGATTTTTGAGTATTTTTAAATACTATGATTTTTTTGCGGAAAATTTTGCTGCTAGCATGGCTTATTTGGGGTTTAAAGTAAATATTTCTTCTTTAAATATTATTTTGCCGGTGGGCATTTCTTTTTATACGTTTCATGGTTTATCCTATATTCTTGATGTTTATAAAAATAAAATTAAACCGGAAAAAAACTTTGCCACTTATGCCGTTTTTGTTAGTTTCTTTCCCTTGTTGGTTGCCGGTCCAATAGAAAGGGCAACTCATCTTCTACCACAATTAATCAAAAGAAGAGAATTCGATTATTCAAAAGCCATTAACGGTTTAAGGCAAATATTGTGGGGCTTGTTTAAAAAAATAGTAATTGCAGATAATTGTGCAGTATTTGCAAATCATATTTTTAATAATTCCGACAACTATTCGGGTATAATATTAATTTTAGGAGCTGTTTTTTTTGCATTTCAAATTTATGGCGATTTTTCAGGATACTCCGATATAGCTATCGGTGTTGCCCGTTTATTTGGCATAGATTTGTTGCGCAACTTTGCATTTCCTTATTTTTCAAGAGATATAGCAGAATTTTGGCGGCGTTGGCATATATCTCTTTCCTCGTGGTTTAGAGATTATGTTTATATACCCATGGGTGGAAGCAGAGGCTCGTTGTGGCAAAAGGTCAAAAATACTTTTATTGTTTTTCTAATAAGTGGTTTCTGGCATGGGGCAAACTGGACATTTATTGTTTGGGGTGGTTTAAATGCTCTTTTCATCATGCCTTCTGTTGTTTTTAATACTAACAGAAAAAATCTTGATATAGTTGCGCAAGGCAAATTATTTCCTTCAATAAAAGAAATATTATCAATGTTTGCAACTTTTTGTGCTACATTATTTGCATGGATTTTTTTCAGGGCCAACAACGTAGATCACGCTTTGCAATATATTTCAAATATTTTCATTGCAAATTCATTTTTTACCATTGATTTTTACGATTTAAATTCACCATTACCAATACTATTGATAATATTTATATTTGTTACAATAGAGTGGTTCGGGCGAGAGAAGCAATATGCCATTGAAGCTATAGGAATAAAAAAGAACAGGGTTTTACGTTGGTCGTTTTATTATATAATTGCCTTTGTAATTTATTATTTTGCAGGGAACCAACAACAATTTATTTATTTTCAATTTTAAATTATGATAAGGTTTTTAATTAAAATATTTTTATTTGCTTTAATATTTACATTACTGACATTTTGCTTTAACTTATGTATTTCAAAAAGTATTCGCAATATAGATGGCACATGGAAAGCCATATATTCAAAACAATTAAACTGCGATATTATATTTAGCGGAAATTCAAGAAGTACAGCTCATTTTAACCCCGAAATTTTCGACAGCATTCTTGGAGTTAAATCTTATAATATAGGGCTGGACGGTAATAGTTTTGAATCTCAAATTATCAGACTGAGAGTGTATTTAAATAATAATCCATATCCAAAATTAATTATCTTAAATTCGGATCCTTTTGAACTTCAGCCCACATTGTTGTCAAATGCTCAATCATACAAGCCATATATGGCAGACACTACCGTACGCAACCAGCTTAGAAGAATAAAAATTACACCGTGGTATTATTTTAACACCATAACAAGATATTATGGTGATTATAATAGTGCATTTATGGCAATAAAGGAATTATCCGGTTTATGGGCACAAAAAGACCCTCATATAAAAGGATTTTTGCCGGAAACACATATTTTTAATCAAAAAGAATTAGAAATTCTTAAGGAAAGCAAGGCTGAAGAAGTTTATGTGAATGCATATAGTACAAAATTACTCTATAATTTTATTCAGGATTGCAAACAAAAAAACATCGAAATTCTCCTAGTTCAAACTCCAATATATATTGAACGGCAAAACAAGATGAGTAATTTAAATGAATTTACTAAAAAAATCACAGAATATTCAAAAATGCTGAGTTTAAACTTCTATGATTTCACAAGAGATTCTTTATGCTATTCCACTCAGTATTTTAACAATACCACACATTTAAATGCAAAGGGAAGCACTATTCTGTGTAAAAAAATATGTAACGAAATTAAGAATAATAAAGATTTAATGAATAAAATAAATGATTGATTCATCATTAAACAACAAACCTCTTGTTACTGTGCTAATGCCATGCTATAACGCCATGCCCTATTTGCCAATGGCTTTAAATTCAATCATCAATCAAACATATAAAAATTTAGAAATTCTTTGCATTAACGATGGTTCTACAGATGAAACAGATGAAATATTAGAAGAATATGCAAAAAAAGATTCCCGCATCCGTGTTGTTCACAATGAGACAAATATCAAACTCATTCGCACACTGAACAAAGGAATTGAACTAGCTACGGGAGAGTATATTGCCAGAATGGATGCCGACGATATATCAAGTCCTGACAGAATTGAAACTCAAATGCATATTTTACTTAGTCGTAATATAGATTTGGTGGGAACAAATATTAAGGTTACAAATGAAAAAGAAACATCGCTTAAAACAAGCGTTTTGCGACAACACAGTCGTTTGGCCTGTTTTTTTGCTTCACTTTTTTATGTACCCGTTCATCATGCAACAATTGTAGCACGGAAAAATGTGTTCGACAAATTCAAATTCAAAGAAAAAGATTATGTTATCCATACCGAAGACTACGAATTGTTCTCAAGAATGCTTTTACATGAAGTAAACGTTGTTAATATTGACAACACATTATATACGGTAAGGATTAATCAGCAAAGCGTAAGCAGAACTTACACCGACGAACAGGACAATAATTTTTTGTCATGCGTAAAAGAAAATATTTTTGATGTTTTTAAAAAGACGATTGACGACAATATTGTTCAAATAATAGCCAATCGTATATCAAAAAATATTAGCCCAAAAAACTTTTCCAAAGGGATTAAAGAAATCAAATGGATTAAACAGCAATTTGAGTCAATCCATAAGTTCCAACTTAATAAAAGTGACAAAAAGGAAATATATGTTATATACAAAACACATTTGTTTGACATTTGCATTCAAACCATAAAAAAAACAAATATAATTGTTAAGGCAAATGCGTTATTCACCTTATTAAAACATTTTGACATGTTCTTTAATAAAACGGTTTGGAAATATATTTTGTCAAAATTATAAAAACAGAAAATAAATATTCTTACTATTTCATTTTGCCATTTACATTTACTATTAACACACAAAAACTTGATTAAATTTGCAAACTGAAAAGCAGGAAGCCGACTTAATAAAACGTCATTTTTTAATTTTAAATGTACTACAAAAAAATAACCCCAAGCAATGAAAACCTTAGCTATTAGCTTAAAATCGAATCCTGAACGTTATAATTATATTAAAAACCACTTAAACGACATTGGCTTAGACTTTGAAATTGTTGATGCCATCAATGGTTACAATTTAACAACTCAGGAAAAAGAAGAGCTTTGCGACATGGAAACCGTAAACAAATACAGATCCTGGCTTTCGGATGGTATAATAGGTTGTTCGTTGTCGCATCGAAAAGCTTTATTAAGAATGCTTGAGCTAGATTTACCTTATGTGTTAATTCTTGAAGACGATGTTATATTGCCAAATAATTTTAAAGAAACACTAATACATTTAGAAAAAATAATACAAGCTGACGAGGTAATAACATTGTTTTCCGGGGCCCATCAAAAGTCGGCATTAAGTACTGTAAACAGCATTAATACTCCCTATGGCGGATTGTATTTTCCGATGGACATAAACAAAACACTTTCAACTGCAGCATATATTATAGGCAAAGAGGCTGCAAAAAAACTTTCGGATGCAGTTTTACCTGTAAGGGCTTCGCCTGACAGCTGGGGAATATATTATTCATTAAATGCTTTTTCTTCGTACAGGGTTTTATTTCCATTTATTGTAGGAAATAAAGCATTTAAGTCAACCGTTGCATATATACATCCTAAATCATTTATGGGTAAAATAACACATTTTATTAATAAATACAGAATACCGGGTTTATATCATATTTTACAAGCCAGAAGGGAGAAAATAATTGATGATACCACGGCGAATTTTTATTTATGTAATGAAAAATCGCCTATTGACAAAAGCTAATACTTTGCTTCGTATTATTTGATTTATAAATTTTTGTAATTATATTATTACTCTGCAATTTCTGTTTGTTGAGAATATTCATTTTCAGGTTTTTGTTTTATGAATAATATTACTAAAATCACGCCTAAAAAAGGTAATGCCGGAATGCGGTATCTGACCAGGGATCCAAAATTTGCAGTTGACAAACCAACAAAGATTATAAAAATAAAAACGAAAATTAAAAAAGAAATTAAAACGGGATCTTTAATAACTTTAAAAAAATTCTTTTTGAATATGCCGTTCCACAAAGCCCTTATAACAAACAATAAAAACATCATAGCCTCGGCCGAACTAACCAGCATAACAACATTTTTTACCTGCCATGGAAAAGGGGCAAACAAGCCATAAAACAAAGCAGCCGGAATTTTTTTGATTAATCCGCCTATCGAAGCATCGAATTTGCCAATATCAAAATAATGGTCGCTGTATATTTCATTATTTATAAAATCTTCTCTTGTTATAACAACCCTTTGTATAGTGTCATTGATATCTCCGTAACTACCCAGCTCCGAAGACAAGCTTGAAAAAACATATAAACCGCCAAACAAAATAATAATTAAGTAGGAAGGAAAAATTAACAAGCGCAACAATCTGTTTTGAACCCTCTGTATCAGGGAAAACAAAAAAACAAAAAGCACTGCGGGCAAAAGAGCCGCAAAGATATATGGCTTAATGCTAATTATAATATAAAAGTTAATAATGATAAAAATAGAGTTTAAAAAAACTTTTCGTTTTTCTATACCTATAGCCAAAAAAGAATAAAATACCCACAAAGTGGCAGAAAACGTAAAAGTATCTTTATATAAACTTGAGCCCCAAAAAAGGCAGGAGGGAATAAAAAGCACGGCAAAAGCCAGCCATTTAGTAATGCCGGGATATCTTCTGTTCAACAATTGAAATAATTTCCACGGACCTACAAAAGCCATAATATTAAGCAAAACCGTTGACTGCAAAAATCTGCCAAAGCCAAGTACAACAAAAGGATAAGAAAATCGGCTTACAGCCCATGTTTTAGGGTTTATATACATATATAATTCCATTTTTGTATATGTATAATCAAAAACCCAATATGATTCTTTGCTGTTTTCTCCTGCCAAAAACCTTATGGCAGCCAATGGATCTTCGCCTGTAAGTCTAACTATTCCCAAAGCATTGTTAAAATACCCGAAAGTATCTCCCCCGCCATAATAATAAACATATATGCAAGATATTGCAACACCACCAAGTATTTTTGCCAATAATGCAGGTAAAAACCACTTATAAACAGGATTGTTTTTGTTTACATATTTTGAATACACCCATGCAAATAAAGATATCAGCCCAATTATAATAACTGTAATTATCCAGTCAAAAATTGTAATATAATCGGTAAAAACAATATCCATTAAACAAAAATAGTGAATTCAGTTTAATCGCTGCTTTAAACATTAAACTATATGAAAATTTATTTTCATTATTGACCGAATTAATTCGCAATTAAAATTTTCAATGCTTTTTGTGCCCGCGAGCCGGGCAGGGTTTACTTTTCTTTTTCATTGCCAAAAGAAAAGTAACAAAAGAAAAGCTAGTCGCTTAAGAATTTTTCGGAGAAAACGAACATACGCCAGCCACAGACGGAAATAACTCGCTGCAAGGTATAAATGATTAAATTATTCAGATCAAACAGATTTCCGTCATTTTGGCCGCCTACGGCTTCCCGCGCTGCCTGTCCGTTCTCTTTAATCCGAAAATTCTATGCGACATCCTGAGGAGGAGTGTGTTTGGGTAAGTTTGGTTTTAGAGCAGTATTGCGGCGGAGTTTAATTTCTTTTTAATTGTCAAAAAAATTAACAATACAAACATTGTTGTTCGTATAAATTCTCAATGAAAATTTTTAATACTTTTAATGCCCGCGAGCCGGGCAGGGTTTACTTTTCTTTTTCATTGCCAAAAGAAAAGTAACAAAAGAAAAGCTAGTCGCTTGAGAATTTTTCGGAGAAAACGAACATACACCAGCCACAGACGGAAATAACTCGCTGCAAGGTATAAATGATTAAATTATTCAGCTCAAACAGATTTCCGTCATTTCGCCTACGACTTCCCGCGCTGCCTATCCGTTTTCGTTAATCCGCAAAATTCTATGCGACGTCCCGAGAAGGGGTGTGTTTGGGCAAGTTTAGTTTTGAGCAGCATTGTGGCGGCGTTTATTTTTTTCTAAAGCGGAACCAAAGTGAGCATGTTCACTTTTTTTATGAATTTGGCGTAAAATCATAGACTCCAGTAAATCCAACTATTTTTTATCGGACAAAAGTATTTTATTTTTTATTTATCATACGATAAATACTGTATCCAAATTCAAGTGATCTTTTTGCATTCGGATAATTCCAATATCGTTTAGGTTCATTATTGATAAACTTAATTAATTCGCTTGCAGATATATTTAGTTTTTTGGCTATAAATTCAATATCTTCCTCAATATATTTTTCGTCCCAGGGCTTTGTTTTCAGCAATTCCAATGCGTTTTCGCGAGATAAATCGCCGGCACAAATCAATGTTGAAAAGGTGGCTTTACGATAATCAATATTAAATTTTTTAGGGAGCCAATATGTCTGGATAAATTTGGTGTAAACAGATTCATGATGTTTTCCTCCATAATATTCCCACCCAAATTCGTTTTTTAATATATTGCATGCTTTGTCCTTATCGTAAGGCACATAATTTAAAGGATATAAAATTTTGATTCCGTAAAACAATTTATACACAAATTCGTGGCGAAAGCCAAAAGCCGGAAATGTTTTTAACTTAACAGTTCCGAATTGTTTATGAATGGCTTTAAGATAGCGCAAATCCTTTGCATTGTACTGGAATGATTTTGGCAAAATGCCCTCAGTGGCATAATTCCCTCCGCTTAGAATATATTTTATCCTATACTTACGAGCCACTTTATGCAACACCCCCTGAATTGCCATATCGGTAGGGTTTTCGGCTTCGGGCACAGAGGCTTTTAAAAACGAAAGCTGTAAGTCAATAAATTCATTTCGGTTAAGCACTTCGGTATATAAATCTATTTTAAGTTTATCCAAAGTGTTTTTAATATTACTTTCAGCCATGCTCGCATTCCATCCATTGTCCATGTGTACAGCCAAAGGTCGTAATCCCCATTTTACTGTCAAATAAGTTAAATACATACTGTCAACTCCCCCACTAACACCAACTATGCAATCATAATTTTTGCCCTTACCTGCTTTCTTAACTTTTTCTATCATTAAATCGAGCTGCGCATCACTCTCTTTACCCTTGTAAACGTTATTAATAGTTCTTTCAAGATACTCAGTACACAAATTGCACTATCCCACGGAGTCAAAAGAAATGTCCAAATCATGCGTATCCATTACGCAGCGTGAACAAATACGATAAATGTTTTCGGACATATATTTGGAACTAGATATTTTTCTTTAAAAAGCCGACAAACATACAAATATTACAGACACGTTTTACTTGTTAAGAAAATTTTTATTTTTTTAACTAAAAAAAATAACTGCAATACATTGAAAATATAGTGCTAAGAAAAACATCTATTAAAATGTGGTTATTTGCCTAAATTACAAATAATATTTTCTCCTTTTACCGAAGTAGATTTAATATTATTTGCAACAGCACTAAAAAAAGCTTTTGATGAACCATGCCGCATACCGTCGTGTAATTCTATAATAATGGTTTTTGTAATGGATAACCAGTCTTGAAAATTTTTCTCAAACAATTCATTTTCAGACCCTTCAATATCAATTTTTAAAATATCTATTGACGATATTTTGTATTCATCTACAATTTGGTTCAATGTTACTGACTTAATACTCTGAGTTGAATCAGTTAAATTATTTGAGGCCATAAAGCCCCATTCTCCATCAGTTTTGCTGCTGTTTAAAAACAACTCGGTATTTTCACTCCATATTGCACTGTTAATCAAAAAAATATCTTTATATCTATTTGTGTTTTTAAGCAAAATAGCAAAGTTCTCTTTTTCCGGTTCAACACAAATGATTTTGCAATGCTGAAAGCGGTTTTTAAAGAAGATGGCTGCCATGCCTATGTTCGCACCCAAATCAATAATAGTAGAAACTTCATTATTAATTTGAATATCATATTCCTTATTAACAAAAATATTGTAAAATACTGAAAAATCTGAAGTGTTTTTTCTTAAATAAATAGGATGTTTTACCTTTTTAAAGCAAATGCGAATTTCTGTTTTGTTAAAAGCAAACTGATAAAATAATGAGATAGTATTAAAAAATCCTATTTCAAAAACACATTTAAAAAACTTCACAAATCGGCTTTCCTTCATATTTATTTATTAAATTTCAAAAAATCTATTGCAATAATAGTGATTAAAAAAATATTGAATTAAAAAATTTTGACTTAGCTATATAATTAAATGCTTTTTAGATTATTTTAGTTCTAAATAATTGAATAAAAGCAAAACAATATGCTAATAATTTGTTTAAAAAAACTTTTCGTCCGCATATAAAAAAAATACTATATCTTTGGGGAAAATCGTTTGAACAAACTCCTAAATAGATTGTTAAATTATTATTATTATCCACAATAATGTAAAAATATGAAGCCCGGCTCAAAATTTAACATTGATGATTTTGTTAAAGAAAACATTGGTTCTTCTGAGGTATTAACTCAGTTTAAGGGAACTATTTCCGAAAAGAAATCAGACAGGATAATAGATAATATGGAGGCTCTTTTCGGGGAGCATGAAAACAGAATAAGAAAAAGAATTCTTATTGCAGCCAGCGAAATTTTGCAGAACATATACACGCACAATGAATATCCGTTATATCCTGCTGTTTTTTTGGCTACGCGCACAAGACAGGGGTTTAAAATTGACTGTGGCAATGCGGTCAGCATAGCACGAAGAGCCATAATAGAAAAACGCATACGCGAAGTAAACAGAAAATCCGGAGGAAGTATGCGCGACAACATACGTCAGTCTAATGCCGAAATAGTAAAAAACGAAAATACAACAAGCGAAAGCAGTGGCTTAGGTTTGCTCGAAGTTCGCAGAAAAGCAGGAATGCCTCTTGATTTTGCTTTTACAATTATAGATGATGAAACTTTTTTCTTTCATCTGATTGTAAAATTCAATATGGGAGATTAAAGTTCTAAGCATCTGACCACAAAGAAAAAGGATTATTAAATCAACTTTTCGCATCTTTTTTCATTATTCATTACCTTTGCCACAAAGTTGATAACATGAAAATTCTCATAACCGGATCGGGTGGGCGCGAACATGCACTTGCATGGCGTTTGGCTCAAGATATAGGGAAAGAAAATATTTTTATTGCTCCCGGCAATGCCGGCACTTCAACATGTGGTACAAATTTGCCATGTTCGTATAATGATTTTGAAAAAATCAAAGAATACATTATTTCTTTATCAATAGACATGGTGGTAGTAGGACCGGAGGAACCATTGGTAAATGGTTTTGCAGATGTTCTGAAAAAAGATGAAAATTTAAAAAAACTAATGATTATAGGTCCTTCGGCAAAAGGGGCAATGCTGGAAGGGAGTAAAGATTTTGCCAAGCGTTTTATGGAACGTCATTCCATTCCAACTGCTGAGTACTCCACGTTTTCATTTAACCAAAAACATGAGGCACAGGAATACATTAAATCGCATAAGGGACCATACGTAATAAAAGCCGACGGTTTGGCTGCGGGCAAAGGTGTGGTTATCATTAATGATGTTGATGAAGCCATAAATCATATTTCATCGGTATTTGACAATAATATTTTTGGCGATGCCGGAAAAACGCTTGTAATTGAGCAATTTCTAGAAGGAATTGAAATGTCGGTATTTGTGCTTACCGACGGAAAAAACTACATATTGCTTCCGGGCGCAAAAGACTACAAAAGAATTGGCGACGGAAACACAGGGCCAAATACAGGAGGCATGGGCACGGTATCGCCTGTTCCGTTTGCCGATGAATTATTTATGAATAAGGTAATAAACCGCATAATAGAGCCGACCATTAGCGGTTTGCAAAAAGACAACATAGATTACTGCGGTTTTATCTTCTTTGGATTGATGAATGTGGACGGAAATCCATACGTAATTGAATATAATGTACGTATGGGTGACCCCGAAACTCAGGTTGTAATGCCCAGAATTGACGGTTCATTTGCAGACATGCTGAAAGCAACTGCCGCTAAGAATATTAAAACCCATGTTGCCGAAACAAAACCAATTACAGCACTATCAGTTGTATTAGCATCAAAAGGATATCCGGAAAAATATGAAAAGGGAAAAACCATTACGCTGCCCGAAGGCGAGCATCTTATTTTTCATGCCGGAACAGCAATTGCCGACAACAAAACAGTAAGTTCAGGAGGACGTGTTTTGGCCGTTGTTGGCACAGGGGAAACAATTAATGAAGCTCGTAACGAAGCATATATATTAGCAGGAAAAGTGCAATTTGAAGGCAAAACAAACCGCAATGACATTGGGTTAGATTTAATGCAATATGAAAGCATTTAACGCAGAACGAGTTTTAAATTCACAACTGAAATATATTTTTGGTTTATTTTGCTTTGTTGCCATTATTTTTTTAATTCGAAGCAGCAATCCAAGCACAGTAATAAACCTTCACCCGTGGCTTGCCGGCATAATAAGTACTACGCTTGAATTAGATTTTGCATGTATTGTTGCTATCAGACTTCTTTTTATTATTGGCTCAACAGTGCTTTTATGGCTCATTTCAGTTAAAAAACTGGATATGCCTGGAAAAAACTATTTTTTGTTTTTAACACATTTACTTGTTCATTTTTCCATTATTGATTGGAGTTTCGGATTGGTTGTATCAATATACTGGACAGTTTTTTTATTTATTTTATTTCAATTAATGCCAACAGAAAGCTCCACCCATATATTGCGCAAAACCTTTACTGCCGCCATCTTGAGTGGAATTATAATGCTTAATGGTGCATTTGCCGTTTTGTTTTTCTTTGTTGGAATTATTGCAATGATTGTTTCACATGAAATTAGCTTCAGGCGTGTTGTTGTTTGGACCACTGGCTTTTTGTTGCCTTTTCTGTATTTGTTGTTTTGGTATTTTATGACAGATAAACTCAATATTATATTTGTAAATTTAGATGCATTGGTTTTAGAGGAAGAAATGTTTAAGTTTTCTTTTCCGCTTAATTTTACCGTAAGTCTTGCCATTTTATTTCTTTTGGCTTTAATAGCACATTCACGCATGAGCGAATCTAAAATATCAATCAGAAGAAATTACACCATAATATTATTTTCATTAATCACGCTTGCTCCTGCAATAATAACATCCGTATTCAACATTTATATTTTGTTTTCGTTATATGGGCTTGCTACTATCTTATATTGGTTGCGGTTAATTTACAACACAAGAAAGAGATTTTATTTTTTCATTTTATTGTTAATGCCCCTTGTGATTCCGGTTTTATTTAATTTTCTTATAAATTATCAAATAAACTGATGGTAAAATTATTGAGTTCATACTCTAATTTAAAATTAGAAGCAGGTTGCGACGAAGCAGGGCGCGGTTGTCTGGCAGGACCTGTTGTAGCCGCCGCCGTAATTTTGCCAAACGACTTTTTTCATCCTTTGCTTGACGACTCCAAAAAACTTAACGAAAGTAAAAGAATGTTATTAAGACAAGTTATCGAAGAGCAGGCAATGTTTTGGGCAGTTGCATTTGTAAACAATAGTGAAATAGACAAAATAAACATACTTAACGCATCAATAAAAGCCATGCACAAGGCTTTGGAAAAACTTGAGCAAGAGCCGGAATTTATAATTATTGACGGAAACAAATTCAAGTCATTCAAAAACATACCTCATTCAACCATTGTAAAAGGTGATGGCAAATATATGAGCATTGCCGCGGCAAGTATTCTTGCAAAAACATATCGCGACGAATACATGCTAAAGCTACACAAGAAATATCCCTTGTATTTGTGGGATAAAAACAAAGGTTATCCGTCTGAGGCACACAAAAAAGCCATTGCAAAACACGGAATCACGCCTTATCACCGGCTGAGTTTCCGGCTGAATGAACAGTTGAAAATTCAGTTTTGACCGTTTAGACATTACATGGTCTGAACGAAGTGAGGATATTGAATCATCGAAACAACTGCAATTCAGTTTTTCGCTCTGCCTCAGCGGTTTCGTATTCTTCGTTCGGATATTTTAATTTAAGTCCCAAACAACTCAGAACGTTGAAATATTGTGGTGTCAGGTTTCAAATTATTTTTAAATTTGTAATAAAAATATTATATGAAAAAGCTTTTTCAAATCGCATTGCTGATGCTTGTTCCCATCTGTTTGAGTGCACAGGTTTGTCCGGAATATTTTCCGCTCAAAGCAGGCAACAGTTGGGAAGTAACGAACTACAGCAAAAAGGGCAAGCCCGAAGGTTCAAACTCCTATGTTGTAAAATCTATAACAGAGTCTGCCACCGGATATGAGGCAATAGTAACCACAACCTCAGTGAATGCAAAAGGAGAAACCGAAGGCTCCGGCGATCTGATTATGAAATGTGTTTCAGGAGTATTTTTTCTAGACATGAAAAATTTTCTTGATCAGTCGGCTATGGGCGAAAATCCAGATATGTCTGTTACCATGACAGCGAATGATTTGCAGTATCCTGCCGATCTATCTGAAGGCTCTACTTTGCCCGATGCAAACATTACCTATCAGATGAGTTCAGGCGGAATTGTGATAATGACAATGACAGTGAACATCACTGAACGAAAAGTGATTGGAAAAGAAAGTATTACCACACCTGCCGGCACATTTGAAGTTTGGAAACTGTCTGCGAAATTTCAGTCCAAAACCGGTTTCATAAATACAAAAATGTCCACGGTTGAATATATTTCGCTTGGCAGTGGAGTTGTAAAATCAGAATCCTTCAATGAAAAAGGAGATATGATGGGATATACTCTGCTTACAAAAATCAGCAAGTTGTAAAAGGCATTGTTTGCTTTGGTTCGAATTTTCGTTATCAAATGCTTCTAATTCATTGCAGGGTGAAGTTTGGAGACTAAGCCAAGCAATTTTAATTATATGTCTATACCCAATGTATGAAAAAGTGCTTTATGAAATATGTTCAATAACAATTAAAACAGAATGAATCGATTGCAAGTAATGTTGCTAACGTCGATTTATGAATTGTTTCTAGCAATATTTGCAAAAGCAGCGTCCTTGTCATGATATTGTTTAGTGCAGTAGGGGCAGGTTTGAGCTCTTAATCCGGTCGGACTTTTTTTCTTGGTAAAAAAGTAAACAAAAAATCAATTGTATTGCGTTAAAAACAACTAACTCAACCTTTTAGCCACGAATGCGCGAGTGGCTAACGTGTCTCAAATAGTGTTGTTTTTTTAGAGCCTGCTGAAAAACACTCAACACTTTCTGCACCAGCAATTTATTCGCACTTAACTGCAATGCAGATGCAGGTATTTTAAGCAAAATCATTAAAAATCCTTGCATTTCAATTTTATTGCTTCATTCATGTAATAAATTTTGCGCTTATTTTCAAAAATAAATCGAATAGAATACTACGTTGAAAGTGTTTGTTAGTTAGATGCTCGCCATCTTCTTCGTTGCCTTCGACTCGAAGTATTACTATACATCTTCGTCTTGTCTCCTCAAAGCTGGCGCGCCTCAGACTTTTTCAGCTGCCCCTATTTACGCTCCATTACGTTGATTTTATTAATGCTTTTTATTTAAGGCGGAAAGTAGGAATGCATTGGCGCGTTTCTTTTGCATTTGGCGTAAATTCATAGACTCCGGCAAATTCAAATATTTTTTATCGGACAATAGTGTTTAATAACCACAAAAAACACATCAATAATTAAAATAAATCCCGTATAAAAAATCAGGTTTTTATTTGATATTTTATATTGCAAATAAATTGTTCAAACAGCTGTTTGAATTTTATTTTGCGAAAGCGAAAAAAAGTTATACCAAAATGCAATTTATTAATACATAAATAAATCGGTGGCATATTTATTATAATTTTTGTTTTTGACAAAATGCGTTTAAAAAAGCTAAAAAAGACATAAATAATTCTTAATTTCGCTGCTCTTAAATAGTAAAAAACACAGAAATAAGATAAATATGAAAAACAAAAAATTCATTACATGCGACGGTAACTACGCTGCGGCACATGTGTCTTATATGTTCAGCGAAGTATCAGCCATTTATCCCATTACTCCGTCAAGTACCATGGCCGAGTACGTAGATGAGTGGTCGGCAAACGGGCGAAAAAATATTTTTGGCGACACCGTAAAGGTGGTTGAAATGCAGAGTGAGGCAGGCGCTGCAGGTGCAGTTCACGGCTCGCTTCAAAGTGGAGTATTAACTTCAACATACACAGCATCACAGGGATTACTTCTGATGATCCCAAACATGTATAAAATTTCGGGCGAATTACTCCCGGGCGTTTTTCATGTATCGGCGCGTTCGGTTGCTGCCCAGGCTTTATCAATTTTTGGAGACCACAGTGATGTAATGAGCACCAGAATGACTGGCTTTGCCATGCTGGCTACAGGTTCTGTCCAGGAAATTATGGATATCGCTCCGGTTGCTCATTTGGCTGCAATTCGTTCACGAGTTCCTTTTTTACATTTCTTTGACGGATTCCGCACATCTCATGAGATTCAAAAAGTTGAGTATTTGGAAGGTGAAGATTTAAAATCTTTAATAGATCAGGACGCTCTTAAGAGTTTTCGTTATTCAGCTTTAAATCCTGAGCATCCTGTTACCCGTGGTACAGCGCAAAATCCCGACATTTATTTTCAATCACGCGAAGCAGCCAATCCTTTTTACGACAAAGTTGCCGACATTGTTGAAGAATACATGGTTGAGTTAAACAAACTCACCGGTCGCGAATATCACCCATTCACATATTATGGAGCAGCTGATGCCGAAAACATTATTGTAGCAATGGGGTCTGTAACCGAAACCATTCGCGAAACAATTGATTATTTAAACAGCAAAGGTGAAAAAGTTGGCCTTATTACTTGTCATCTTTATCGTCCGTTCAGCGAAAAGTACTTCTTAAAAGTATTTCCAAAATCGGTTAAGCGCATAGCTGTACTCGATCGCACCAAAGAACCCGGCAGCGAAGGCGAACCATTGTATCTTGACATTAAAAATGTATTTTATAACAAAGCCAATGCTCCTTTAATTGTTGGCGGACGATATGGTCTTTCATCAAAAGACACAACTCCTGCACAAATTATTGCCGTTTATGACAATCTTAAAAACAGTGAGCCTAAAAACGGCTTTACCATTGGTATTGTTGATGATGTTACATTTAAATCACTACCGCAAATAGCCGAAATTAATATTTCGGACCCGAGTATTTTTCAGGCAAAATTCTATGGTCTTGGTTCTGATGGTACTGTAGGCGCAAATAAGAACTCCATTAAAATTATTGGCGAAACCACCGATAAATATTGCCAGGGTTATTTTGCATACGACTCGAAAAAATCGGGTGGATTTACTGCTTCACACCTACGTTTTGGCGATGTTCCAATTCGTTCGCCTTATTTGGTAAACACTCCTGATTTTGTTGCTTGTCATGTTCCTGCATATCTTGGACGCTACAATATGCTTAAGGGATTGAAAAAAGGTGGCACCTTCCTGCTCAACTCTATTTGGGACGAAGAAGAAACCAAAAATCATTTGCCTAATGACATTAAGAAGTATTTGGCAGATAATGATATTAAATTTTACATCATTAACGCAACGAAAATAGCTGATGAAATCGGCTTGGGTAATCGTACCAATACCATTATGCAGGCTGCATTTTTCAAAATATCAGAAGTTATTCCATACGAACTGGCAGTAAAAGAAATGAAAAAGTTCATCGACAAGTCTTTTGGGCGTAAAGGAGACGAAGTTGTTAAGATGAACTATGCTGCCGTAGATCGCGGAGGAGAGGTTACACAAGTGGCTGTTCCTGCCGAATGGAAAAATTTAGAGGTGAAATCCTCTACCGATAATGAAACAAGCCCGGAATTCATACGTAATGTGGCCGATGTCATAAATCGTCAAAGTGGAGATGATTTAAAAGTTTCAACATTTGTTGGACGAGAAGACGGAACTTTCCCGTCAGGCACAACCAAATACGAAAAACGCGGTATTGCCGTAACTGTTCCCGAATGGCAATCAGAAAATTGTATCCAGTGTAATCAGTGTGCTTATGTTTGTCCTCATGCTGCCATAAGACCATTCCTTTTAACCGACGCCGAAGTTGCAGCGGCTCCTGCCGGAACTGCAACATTAAAAGGGCTTGCAGCAACCAAAGAATACAACTTCCGTATTCAGGTCAGCCCAATGGATTGTACAGGATGCGGTAATTGTGCTGATGTTTGTCCTGCCAAAATAAAAGCGTTGGTTATGAAGCCATTAGAAACTCAACTTTCCGAAAAAGAACGCTGGGTTTACATGGATGAGAAAGTTGGCTACAAAGACACTGTTCTCGAAAAAAGTAAATCTGTTAAAAACAGTCAATTTGCGCAACCTTTATTCGAATTTTCGGGAGCTTGTGCCGGTTGTGGCGAAACACCGTATATAAAAGCCATTACCCAACTTTATGGCGAAAGAATGATTGTTGCTAATGCTACCGGTTGTTCGTCTATTTATGGGGGTTCAGCTCCTTCAACACCATATACCATTAATAACAAAAGCGGTAAAGGTGTTGCCTGGGCAAATTCATTATTCGAAGATAATGCCGAGTATGGTTTCGGAATAGCAACGGGAGTTCGCAAAATGCGCGAATATCTTGCTTTAAAAATGAAAGACGCTATTCAAGTCGGTCTTAGCGGAGATTTAAAAGCTGCCTGCGAAGAATGGATAAACTCCATGAATAATGCCGAAGCTTCAGAAGTTGCTTCCGCAAAATTAATTGCAATTGCAGAAAAAGACAATTCCGATTTAGCTAAAGAAATAATTGAGAAAAAACAATATCTTGTTAAAAAATCAATCTGGATATTTGGCGGTGACGGTTGGGCTTATGATATAGGTTATGGTGGCCTCGACCATGTTCTTGCTAGTGGCGAAGATGTAAATATACTGGTTCTTGATACCGAGGTTTATTCCAATACCGGTGGTCAGGCATCAAAGTCGTCGCCTACAGGTGCAGTAGCAAAATTTGCCGCATCAGGTAAAAAGACACGTAAAAAAGATTTAGGTATGATGGCTATGTCCTATGGCTACGTATATGTTGCTCAGGTTTCTATGGGTTCGGATCAAAGTCAATATCTAAAGGCTATTCGCGAAGCCGAAGCATATCCGGGACCATCGCTTATTATTGCCTATTCACCATGTATCAATCATGGCTTACGCGAAGGCATGGGCAAAACTCAGGCACAAGGCAAATTTGCAGTAGAATCAGGTTATTGGCACAACTATCGTTATAATCCGCAATTAGAAACTGAAGGCAAAAATCCTTTCATACTTGATTCCAAAGAGCCTGATTGGAGCAAATTCCAAGAATTTTTAATGAGTGAGGTACGCTTTACTTCTCTTGTTCAGGCCTTCCCCGATGAAGCGAAAGAGTTGTTTGCCGCGTGCGAAGACAATGCAAAATGGCGTTATAACAAGTATAAAAAACTTGCAGAATAGATTTAATTAAATTTAAAAGGGCCGGCTTTGTCCGGCTCTTTTACTCAAAACAAAAAAGCATGAAAAATTTATTAATTGTAATTTTAATTGCGCTTCTGTCTTTTTCTGCATGCCAGACAGAAAGGATTGTTGAAAAAACAGTTGTTGTGCACGACACGGTTTACGTCAACAATTTTGATTACGACTATATGCTTTTGGCAGTATTATGGTATCAAACTTCTGCCGAGATGCGGGCATTATGCTATCAGGCATTCAACACTGCACGCATTTCGCTCGACCAGATTACAGAATCGTATAAAGGAACAAAAAGGCTTGCTGTAGTAGTTGATATTGATGAAACCATGGTTGATAATAGCCCATACGAAGCTCAAAACGTACTTGGCAATTTTGGTTATCCCGAACGCTGGGGTGAATGGATTGAACAAGCTTCAGCTACAGCATTACCCGGAGCAGTAGAATTTATGAAATATGCGGTTTCTAAAAATGTTGATGTTTTTTACATCAGTAACCGAAAGTTATCTGAAAAAGACGCAACAATTAAAAATATGCGCAGTCTGGGATTCCCTATGATTGACGATGAACATTTATTGCTTCGCGATAAAACAAGCAGCAAAAACGAACGCAGAGATAAAGTTTCTTCCACTCATGAGATAATAATGCTAATAGGAGATAATATGAATGATTTTAGCGGTGTTTTTGAAAATAAAACAGCAGCTAATCGTTTTGAAGAAACCGATAAAAACAAATCTCAATTTGGCAAACGTTTTATTGTTTTACCAAATCCCATGTATGGTGATTGGGAAAGCGCTGTTTTAAAATATAATTTCAATTTAACAAACGAGCAAAAAGACAGTGTTCGAAAAGCCAATCTTAAGGGAATGTAATTTTTTATTTTAAAAATATTTATTGCATTATCTTTGAGTCTGCAAAAAGTCATATTAATATTTAGGTTAAGCAAAAATTATGGCTATTGCTAAATTGATTGATATATTAATGTTTTAAAAAATCAAGTATAAATTATGTTTGGCCTAGACATAACAATGACTTTTATTTTATTCGGATGCATATTAGCCGCAATAGCATTTGAATTTATTAATGGGTTTAATGACACAGCTAATGCCGTAGCAACTGTTATATACACCAGATCGCTTAAACCCAGAGCTGCTGTGATACTGGCCGGCATAATGAATTTTCTTGGCGTTTATTTTGGAGGTATTGCTGTAGCAATTGTCATAATAAATTTATTGCCGTTTGAAGTACTTTTAGATCAGGATGTATATCATAATGTCGCAATGATTAGCGCCTTGATACTAACCGCTATTATCTGGAATCTTACAACCTGGTATTTTGGCATCCCCAACTCCAGCTCGCACACATTGATAGGAAGTATTTTTGGAGTTGGGGTAGCCTTTATGTTTCTATCCGGCTCCGATGGCGTTGCACTTAATTGGACAAAAGTAATTGAATGCCTTTTAGCATTATTAATTTCACCAATTATTGGCTTTGGTTTAACTTATGTGGTAATGCATATTTTCAGAAAAACCGTTAAGAAAAAGAAATTCTTTAAACAGGTAGATCCCGAAAAAAAGCCTCCTTTTATGATTAGGCTCATGCTGGTGGCCACTTGTACAACCGTTAGCTATTCTCATGGTTCTAACGATGGTCAAAAAGGCGTTGGACTAATTATGATAATACTTATCGGAATTCTTCCGAATCATTTTGCAATAGACTCATCGAAAAATCCTGCCAATATGATTGGCAATGTTAATCATATTGAATGCTACATTAACAAAACGGATACAACAAAAATTAATGCAATAGATTTAGCAGGATATGCTGATTTGAAAGAAAACATAATTAATTTAAAATCGGATTTAATTGTTTTACAAAAACCTGATGCAACAAATGCTTTAGACAAATTCAAAATTCGTCGGGAAATTTTAGTTATAAAAAAACGTGTTAATGAATTTTTAAAAAGCACATCTGTAGTAAAAAATAACGCCTTGGTTTTGGACGGCAAAGAACTTAAAGGGCTTAAAAGCGATTTAAGAGAAATGGATGCCTATACCGAGTATGCTCCATGGTGGGTCATCCTTATGGTGTCTATTGCTATTGGTCTTGGTTCAATGGTGGGGTGGAAACGCATTGCAACTACACTTGGAGAAAAAATAGGCAAAAACCCCATGAGCTATGCTCAGGGCGGAAGTGCCCAAATTGTTGCAACAGCCACTATTATGTCGTCATCCGTTATTGGAATGCCTGTAAGTACCACCCATGTATTATCTTCAGGAATTGCAGGCTCTATGGTTTATACAGGTGGCATTAAAAACCTACAAGTTAAAACCATAAAAAACATTGCCCTTTGCTGGATTATTACCATTCCTGTAACGGTAACAATGTCCGGAAGCATGTTTTTGCTATTCCGTTATTTAATAGGATAACGCAAATTACTATATTAACAAATTGTTATCAAATTTTTAAACATTTGTGTATAATTCAAACTTGTTTTGTTTTTTCATAATTTTGTAAAAAACAATATTATGTTTGGATTGGATATTGGTACAACTATTCTTTTATTTAGCTGCATTTTAGCAGCTATGGTATTTGAATTTATAAATGGCTTTCACGATACCGCAAATGCTGTTGCAACTGTAATATACACGCGCTCGATGAAACCAAAGTTAGCTGTTATTTGGTCGGGAGTATTCAATTTTTTAGGAGTCTATTTTGGCGGAATTGCAGTGGCAATTGGAATTATTAATTTACTGCCTCTTGAAATATTAATAGATCAAAACATAAATCATAATATGGCAATGATAAGCTCGTTAATTCTAACAGCTATTATTTGGAATCTTGGTACATGGTATTTTGGTATTCCTTGTTCAAGCTCGCACACACTTATTGGAAGCATTTTTGGCGTTGGCATAGCTTATTTGTTTATTTCGGATTCAAATTCGATAGCATTAAATTATAATAAGGTTTTTGATGCCCTTGCAGCATTGCTGATTTCTCCGGTAATAGGATTTGGGCTTACAATTTTATTAATGCATGTTTTCAAAAAAATTATTCATAAAAAGAAATTTTTCAAAGAAACAAATCCTGAAAAAAAACCCCCATTTTGGGTAAGACTTATGTTGATAAGTACTTGTACAACTGTAAGTTATTCACATGGATCAAATGATGGTCAAAAAGGTGTGGGGTTAATAATGATTATTTTAATTAGCTTGTTGCCTTCGTATTTTGCACTTGATACCACAAAAAATCCATCGAATATGATAGGTAATATCAATCATATAGAGTATTATATAAATAGGACAGATACGTCTCTTATTTATTCGACTGATATAAAAAACTATAAAACTTTGATATCTTCAATTTCGGAGCTTAAAAATGATTTATTAATTGCACAAAACCCGAGTGATGCTGAGCACTTTGATCGTTTGAAAGCCAGAAAAGACATTCTTACAATAAAGAAAACAACAAATGATTTTTTGAATAGCTCTTCTGTTGTACAAAACAAAGCATTAGCTTTAAATAATAAGGATATTAAAATTTTGAGGACAAATATTAAAGAATTAGATACCTATACCGAGTATGCTCCATGGTGGGTTATTCTTATGGTATCGTTTTCATTAGGGCTTGGAACAATGATAGGATGGAAACGTATTGTAACAACACTTGGCGAAAAGATAGGCAAAACACAGATGAGCTATGCACAAGGAGCAAGTGCACAAATTGTTGCAACGGCAACGATAATGTCATCATCTACAATAGGACTTCCGGTTAGTACCACTCACGTGCTTTCATCGGGTGTGGCGGGATCGATGGTGTATGAAGGCGGGTGGAAGAACTTACAAATGAAAACGATTTATAATATTCTTTTAACGTGGATTATTACAATTCCTGTAACAATTCTTATGTCAGGCGGATTATTTATGCTTATTATATCATTATTATAATCCTTATTTTTGGTTTTGTAGATCTACAATATCATATTATTAAAAACAATAAAATAGTATTCCATTTTGTCTTGCTGAACAAAATGGAATACTATTTTAATCTTCCTTCTTTAAGAATAGAAAATAAAGTTATTTATTGCACAATTACTTTTCCGGTTTTAGTAATTCCATAATGGGTTTTCATGGAAATAACATATAAACCTGTACCATACTTCCGTAAATCAATTTGAGGCATAAAGTTTTCTTGTTCAAGAATAACTTTGCCTGTTGCATCGGTAATTGTTATGCTTGTATAATCACCGGGGTTATCAATGTTTATCAATCCATTAGTTGGATTTGGAAATATTCCCAAATTACTACTGAATATATCGTTTATGGAAGTTGCATCAAATGCAGAATAATAATAAACATATTTGTCGTCTTCTTCCCAAACAGTCAACCCATTATTCCAATTATAGCCAATTTCTAATGTGTTATTATTATTTGAGTCATAAGTATATTCGGTTTTATGGCTGTTTTTCCACAAAGAATTCATATAATCCCAATTTTGATACAAATACAACGTATTATTGCCATTTCCATCGTAGGCATATGTGTATTTCGAACTTCCTATCCAAGCAGATGAGACATTATCCCAATATTCAATTATAAAGCTGGTTAATTTATTGTTTGAATTATAAGTGTAGCTATTACGATAATAATTCCGCCAAGTGCCACTGGTCCATGTTTCTTGCAACTCGGTTGTTACAAGCGAAGAAGAATTATATGAATATGTTATTCTAGAACTATTTTCCCAAGTACTCGAAACATCATCCCATAGCTGTCTTATGCTAGCTGTCATTAAACCGGCCACATAAGAATATGTCATTTTTTCGTAAGGAACCCATGCAGAAGACAAATCATCCCATTCATATTCAATACTGGAAATTAATTCATGATTTGTGCCGTACTCAAAAACATATTTATAAGTGTTTTCCCAATATGAACCGTTCCAATCTTGTTCTACACGCTGTATTTGATTACCATTATTAAAAATATAAAATTCCTGATCGGAATTTACATAAGTTTGCGATGGCTCATCCCAAAGCATTGTTGACATTTTTTGCTTATAATTAGCAGAATTATACTCAAACAAAATTTTTGAATATTTTTTCCATTTATTGGTAGCAGGATTAAAATCAAAATTTTCAAATTGCGAATACAAAGTGTCATCTTTTAAAGTTATTATAGTTTTTCCACCATATGTGTAATTATTTGTAGAATAATCATACGATTTATACAT